>Ga0163154_10000836_pt1 | contig 47926 bp, 53 predicted proteins | sample OliLakLV19MP9P1_FD_148649 | JGI IMG/M metagenome (GOLD analysis project Ga0163154, IMG submission 148649) | Freshwater microbial mat bacterial communities from Lake Vanda, McMurdo Dry Valleys, Antarctica - Oligotrophic Lake LV.19.MP9.P1 | ecosystem: Environmental > Aquatic > Freshwater > Lake >...
GTCCGCCCCGCGCGCTTGTTCGGCAACGGCGAGCACGTTATGCCCGGCCGCTTGCAGCGCGCGCACAAGACGAAAGTCGAAGCTTTCGTCGGCCAGAAAATCCATTGTGCTGCCGGCGTCAGGCGGCGAGGGGTTCAGCGTGTTCCAACGAGAGCGCTTCGGCCGCGTAGACCAGCGCGGCTTGAATACCGGCCGGCGTGAGTTGCGGATACGCTTCGACGAGGGTTTGCTCGGTTGCGCCTTCGGAGAGCTTGCGCAACAGCAGTTCGACCGGAATCCGCGTGCCGCGAAACACCGGTTTGCCGAGCATGACTCGCGGGTTGACTTCGATGTGATCAGCGAGATGCATGATGAGTTGCTCCCGTGCTTGATGATTTATTTATTCTACTCGTGGCGTGGTGTTTGAGGGATCGCTCTGGCCTCGATGGCAACCCTGCATGAACTGGTGCGGCTGGCCAAACGCGTAGCGGTGCTGTCCAACCCGGCCGACCCGATCAACGAGAAGTTGGCGCGCGATACCCGCACCGCTGCGGCCAAGCTCGGCCTGGAAGCGCGGTTCTTCCCGGTAAAAACGCTGGCCGAGTTGAACCGGATCTTCGAGCAGGTACTCGACTGGGGCGCCCAGTGGGCCATCTGGCTGCAAGGACAGGCGGCGCCCTTCGAGACCACTGCGATGGCACTGGTCGAAAAGCACAAGTTGCCGATGATGATGGGCTCTCCAGCCGTTGAAGGGCTGGTGGCCTACAGCAGCAATTCGCTCGACGTTTTCCGCAAGACCGCCGGCCATGCGGTCAAGATCCTCAAAGCTTCGTTTTCCCTGCGTGGTGGTGGATGGTGTGTTCGAGGCCGATGCGACCGGGGGTGCAGTTTTTTGCCCGGCCAGCACACTTGATGTGCCCGCGATCGGGGACGTTCAGGCCGGCGTGCTTCGGCGATTGTCGCGCTCGGTCCTGCGGCGCGGACTGCTGTGGCCGGACGATGCGCAGGTGATGGCCGAGTGGCAACATGACGGCGGCTTCTCGGTCGATGCAAAGGTGCGCATCGAGGCCCGCGAGCGCGACGGTCTCGAACCTCTGCTGCAGTATTGCGCCCACCCCGCCTTTGCGCTGGAACGGTTGCGTGAAATCGCACCCGAGCATCTGGTCTATGAGAGCATCAAGCCAGGCCCGGGTGGCAACGTGGGCCTGATGCCAACACCGATGCAATGGCTCGACCGCCTTGCGGCGCTGTTTCCGCCGCGGTGCAGACATCGGCATCGCTTCTGCGGGGCGCTGGCGCCTCACTCGCCGCTGCGGGCAGCGGCGACACAAGCGCAAAGCTTGCCCCTCAGCTGATCACCGCGACAGAGCGGAACTCGATGCCCTTGACACCGGACACCACGCCATCACCCGCCACAACGCTGGCGTCGAGGTGCGCTTACCTCACTGCCCCGGAATCAACCGCATCGATCAACGTCGCGTCGTTGTTCTTGGGGCTGTTAAGCCGCGACGAGACCACGCGTGCAAGCATCAACTCGTCGACCTAGAAGGGTAGGAATCTCAATGCCATTCTTGGAGTGATCCGGCTATATCGGTGTGCGTCAATCGCTGATTTGGCGCCGAAGACGGCCTCGACCTTGGCGAAAAGATTGTCATGGCTTTCGTGCAGGTAGGCGATGGTGTCGCTGCCGCGCGTCTTGCCGCGCGTCGGTCAGGGTGTCGCGGGGTTACTGCGGAGTCTTTGATTATCTGCATGTGAAAAATCCGGGTTGCGGTTGGTTGGCCTATTGTTGTCAGGCGAAAGACAAGAGTGCCTCAATTTATGTATAATATGACATTATTATTTCGTATTATGTTTTATAGTAAATAATCTAAAACCCAGTATGCTCGAACATACGAAGTGATTCCCAGAATCAATTCACAATTCCGGGCCAGGCGGACCGCCCTGGGTCTGACCCAAGCCGATGTTGCTCGTCGCGGCGGACTTCAGCAGCGGCAAGTATCGGTCTTCGAGCAGGGTGGCGAAGTCACGCTTTCGACACTCCTGAAACTGGCCCGGGCGCTTGATCTGGAGCTTTTGCCGGTTCCACGGGAGCTCGGCGCGCAGGTTGAAACACTGCTTCGGGCCAAGCCCGCGGCCCCTGCGGCCACCGCTCCGATGTCCCTACTCGACCGCTATCGGGTGATCGACGAAGGGGACCCGTCCAATGGCTGACGCTCGCGTCCTCAAGATCTTGCTGGGCGACGCACCGGTCGGCCACCTCACGGGGTTTCAGGACGGCAAGAGCCTGTTTGCGTTCGACGACAGCTACATCGATCTCGGGCCGGGGCGGCCGACCCTGAGCCTGTCCTTCCTCGAGCCGCGCGATGAATTAGCCACCGAGCGCAAGCTGCGGGAAATCGCTTCAAGCCGGATGAAATTGCCGCCCTTTTTCAGCAACCTGTTGCCCGAAGGCGTGCTGCGTGAATATATGGTCAAGCGCCTGAAGGTCCACCATGACCATGAGTTCGATATTCTCTTGGCGCTGGGCGCAAGCCTGCCCGGCGCGGTTCGTGCCCTGCCTGCGACGGCGTTGCCCAGAGCCGCCGCGGACTATCGTCCCGATGCAACGATGGCAGGGCAGGTCGAGCCGACCATCAAGTTCTCTCTGGGCGGATCGCAACTGAAATTTTCCATGATCGATCGCGGCGGTCGCTTCACGCTCGACGAGGGCGACGAAGAGTGGATCGTAAAGCCGCCGCATCCGACGCATCCCGACGTACCGTTGAACGAATACACGATGATGCGGCTGGCGGCGGCCGCGGGCGTCCAAACACCCGAAGTGCGGCTGGTGAAGTTGGAGGATATCGATCTTGCCGGCCTGCCCGGCATGGCGATGCAGCGATCGGAGGCCCAGGCTTATGCGGTCAAGCGCTACGATCGCACCGTCCAGGGCCGTATCCATGTCGAGGACTTCGCGCAAGTGTTCAGCGTTTACGCCGATCAGGAATACAAGGCCACCAACTACGACACCATCGGCAGGCTGATCTTTGACCTGTTTCCCGACCGCTTCACGCAGTTCGCCGAATTCGTCAGGCGCCTGGTCGTCAACATTCTCATCGGCAATGGCGACGCCCACCTGAAGAATTGGTCGGTCATCTATCCGGACAAGATCAACCCGCGATTAGCACCAGCCTACGATCTGGTATCCACCATCCACTATGTGCGAAACGACAGTCTGGCGTTGAATCTGGGTGGCCAAAAGCGCTTCGAGCTGCTTGATGAATCGCATTTCGATCGTCTCGCCCGCCGCGCGGAAGCGCCTGCGAAATTCGTGCTGGGTATCGTCAGGGAAACAGTCGCCGCTGCGCAACATGCCTGGCCCGCATTGGTCCGGGAGTCCGGTCTCGCCATTGACATGCGCGAGCGACTGAAGCGTCACTGGGCCGGGCTTTCCGATTTGCTGCGTATCAGGACATAGCGGGCCGGGTGAAGCGGCGAGTTGGGCATTTCGCACAAGCATTTTTCAACCAATGCTGAAATGCGATCTGTTGGTGCAAGATCCTTGCCGGCCTGGTTTATGGATCGCTGCCGGGAAACCTTCCCGGGCACGACGGCTTGGCCAGCCTTGTGTTGATCGCGGCCAATTCGAGGATGCACGCAATGAACTTGAGATTGCCGCCGCAGTTTGGGCAATGCTCCAGGTCGCTCTCGAACACGCGCTTGGGCAGCCGGCCCAACTGATTCTCACCGGCCACTCCTGCGTGCAGCCTGACTCGGTGGCGATGCGCGCCGAGTCGCCGGTGGCCTGCTGTGGCTCTTCCCGCAGCACCTGCACCCTCACTTGGCGTTCGGCGACATCACGATGTGGGTGGCGCCGCAATTGCGAGTAACGAAGGGCAGAGCCGGAACCAGCGAGTGCGCGGCCGGCCCAAGCTTGCCAGCGGCTTGTCCGGCGTCTTCGGCGCCGTATCAACGATTGACGCTGACGGATATGGCCGGATTACTGCAACAATGGCGTACGATTGACGCTGACGGATATGGCCGGATTACTGCAACAATGGCACTTGAAATTCCTATCCTTGCGATGGCGCTTTGCTGCGGCAGCTGCTGCATTCGCATCTGCGCAACGGCTGGCAGGTCAGCCGCGAGCTGGTGCGCGAGGAACTCGAAGCCAATGAACGACGGCCGTTGCGCATTCTCCGCCGGCCGCCGCGCGCGGCATGAAACCTAAGGTACCGCTATGAGAAATTCGAGCCTGCCCAAGCATGCACCGGATGCACCGCTCACTGTTGCGCTGGTCGGCGTCGGCGAATTCGGCGCCTCGTTCCTGTTCCGCTCCGGGCGCACCGCCAACTTCCGTGTCGTGGCCGCGGCCGACGGCGACGTGCAGCGCGTGATCGACGCGGCGCTGGTGGCAGGTCATCACGCTGACCGCATTGCGCAGTGCACGAGTGCCGCCGAAGCGCATGCGGCCCAACGCCGCGGGGACTTCGTCGCGGTGGCCGACGCATCGCTGCTGATGGATCTGCCGCTCGACTTCGTCGTCGAAGCGACCGGCGTGCCCGAGGCGGCCGCGCGGATCGCCGCGATGGCGATTGCGCATGGCAAGAACATCGGCATGGTCACCAAGGAATGCGATTCGGTCGTCGGCCCGATCCTGCAGACGAAAGCCGCCGCCGCCGGACTGGTTTGCACCTCCGTCGACGGCGACCAGCCCAGCCTCGCGATGGGGCTTGTCGCCTGGTCGCGCATGCTGGGTCTCGAAGTAGTCTGCGCCGGCAAGGCCAGCGAGTACGACTTCGTCTACGACCCCGAACAGGAGTCGATCACCGCGCTGGGACGGACCGCAGTCATCCCAGGCATGCGCGGATTGTGGAACGTGCCGCCTGCGGCTCTGGCGCGCTGCATCGACGAACGGCGCGAGCGGCTGACGGCCTGGCCGCACCGGACGGCGCCGGACCTGTGCGAACTGTCGCTCATTGCCAATGCGACCGGACTCAAGCCCGACATCCCGGGATTGCACGCGCCGGTCGCCCGTACCCTCGAACTGCCGGAACTGATGCGCCCGCGCGCCGAGGGCGGACTCTTCAATGGCGTGGGCGTGCTCGACATCTTCAATTGCTTGCGCCGCGCCGACGAGATCAGCTTTGCCGGCGGCGTGTTCGTCGTCGTCCGCTGCGACGACCGCGCCACCTGGCGCGTGCTGCGCGGCAAGGGCATTCCGGTCAGCGCGGACGGCGCCTGCGCACTGCTGCACAACCCGGTGCACCTGCTGGGCATCGAGGCGCCGATGACGTTGCTGGCGTCCGCCGTTTCGGGCCAGCCCAGCGGCATCCTGAAGCCGCGGTGCGATCTCGTCGCCCGCGCCACGATTTCGCTGACGAAGGGGACGCGCCTCGCACTCGGCGAACGTCACACGATGGCCGGCGTCGAGCCGCTGCTGATCGACGCGCAGCCGGCGCAGTCGGGCGCCCCTGTCCCGTACTACATGGCGGCCGGCTGCGTGCTCGCAGCCGATGTCCCCAGCGGTGCGATGCTTTGCCGAAAGCACCTGCAGCCGCCTGTCGATTCTGTCCTGTGGGCGCTGCGCGAAGAGCAGGATGCAAAATTCTTTGGATGAGACCGACGCGATGGATGACCTTCCGATAATCGACGCGCATCACCATCTGTGGGACCTCGAGCGCGGCCCGCTGTATTACCCGTGGCTGCAGGACGCGAATCCGGAGCCCCACTTCCTGGGCGACCAGTCAGAATTGCCGCGCGTCTTCCTGCCTGAGGACTATCGCCGCGCCGCTGCCGGACATCGCGTGGTGGGCACCGTTCACGTCGAGGCTGAGTGCAGCCGCACGCAGCAGGTCGATGAGACGCGTTGGCTGACCGCCCTGCACGCGCAATACGGAATGCCCAATGCAATCGTCGCGCATGCATGGGTGCACACGCCGAATGCCGAGGAGATCCTAGCCCGCCAGGCCGCTATTCCGCTGGTGCGCGGAATCCGTTCGAAGCCGGTCACGCGGAAGTCGCGGACCGCTTCGTTGCCCGGCGTGTCCGGGACGATGCAGGATCCGGCGTGGCGCAAGGGTCTAGATCTGCTGCGCAGATTCGGATTATCGTGGGATCTGCGCGTGCCAACGTGGCATCTCGAAGAAGCCGCCACCGTCGTGCGAGAGAACCCCGACCTCGCGATCGTGCTCAACCATACGGGATTCCCGTGGGACCGCTCGCCTGACGGCCTGGCGATGTGGCGCGCGGGGATGCGCGCACTTGCGGCGAGTCCCAACTGCTTCTGCAAGTTGTCGTGTCTGTGCCTGCTCGACGGCGCCTGGAACTACGACGACAACCGTGCGCTGGTGCTCGAGACGATCGAACTGTTCGGCATCGACCGCTGCATGTTCGCGTCCAATTTCCCGGTCGACGGCGTGCGCATTTCGTTTGCCGCCATGTTCGACGACTTCAAGCGCATGACAGCGGACTTCTCGTACTCGGACCGCCGCCGGCTCTTCCACGACAATGCGGCGCGCTTCTATCGCCTGGACTGATCGTCGCCCGGCAGTGGTGTTCGTGCTGCCACCGATCGCCCGCGATCTTTGTAATTGAGGCGGCACCTGCCGGTGGTTTCTGTATTACGTCTTCGAACGCTGCACTTTTCGCGCGGTCGCCAGACGACTATCCCAGTTTGTAGCGCCGCCAGTAATGCAAAGCGGGGGCGCATCGAACGAACTCACCAAGTTGCTCGGCGAGGCCTCACACACTGCTCCCATTCCCCCATTCCCCCATTCCCCAAGGACGCTGGAAGATGGCGAACGACCAATCCGTCAAGACCATCAGCCGACGGAAACTCCTCATCGTCGGCACGCTCGCAACCCTGCTGCACGACGGCCACTTGCGCGATCGGTTGCAGCTCCTTCAGCGGGTCGACGCTCATGCTGGTGTACAGATGCGGGTTGATCACCAGCACAAGGGTTACAAACAGAAGCGTGTAGCCATCTGGCGGCGCGCGCCCTGTTCCGGGCGGAACGTGTCGCGGTCCCCGATCGCAGCGGGCAGGGACCGGCGTCAGAAGAGGCGGCGGGGAAGACAGAGCGCAATCATCGGAAACGCAGTCATCAGCGCTGTGCCGATGAGCAACATGAACCAGTAGGGCAGGCACTCTCTCGACAAATCGCCTAAGGACACCCTGTTCTTGGTCAGCGCGATCATGATGAATAGATTGACGCCGATCGGAGGCGCCAGCATTCCGATTTCGACCATGATGGTGACGAACACGCCGATCCTGACCGGATCGAAGCCGTTCGCGTGCCGGATCGGAAAGAAGAACGGCACCGTCGTCAGCATCAGCGAAATGCCGTTAAGAAGATGCCCATGACCAGGTTGAAAAGCACGACGACCGCCAGCACCTCGTACTTGGAAAGCGTGAAGGTGTTCATGAACTGGACCAGCTTCGGCGGCGGGCCCAGCACCGTGACCGCCTGGCTTAGGATGGCGGCGCCGATCAGGGTGAAGGCAATCGTGCCGAAGCAGGCGATCGAGCTGATCGCGGCGCCGGCCATCCGCATGATCGTCAATTCCCAGACGGTGAATCCCATCACGATCGTTGCCAGCACGCCGAGGCCCGCGGCTTCCGGCGCCGTCGCCGTCGCCAGGCCAAAATAAAGGGTTCCCAGGACGCTTCCTATGAGCACGACGAGCGGCCAGAGGCTGAGCAGCCCGACTAGCGTTGTCGCAAATGATACGAACGCATTGGGCGCGGCCTGCAGGCCCGGAAGCCGGCACGAATCGGCAAAAGTGTAGGCCATGAACAGCGCAGCCATCATCAAGCCGGGCAGGATGCCGGTGACGAACGGCTGCCCGACCGAAACATCCTGCCAGGCACCGAAAATCAGCGGCGAGAGACTCGGTGGTATGAGCAGCCCCAACGTACCGCCCGCAGCGAGTGAAGCGGCCACCGACGGTGGATGGTATCCGCGAGACTCGAGTTCGGGATAGGACACCGAGCCGACCGCCGCCGAGGTCGCAGCGCTCGATCCGCTCACCGCGCCGAACAGCGTCGACAACACGATGTTGGTGTGTAGTAGCCGTCCCGGAATCCGTTCGAAAAGCGGTGTCACTGCACCGTAGATGCGCCCGCTGAGCCCGCTCGCGACCAGCAGATCCCCGAGCGACAGGAACATCGCCACAGCGCACCGGCCGCTCGTGCGTCCAGCCTGACTCGGTGGCGATGCGCGCCGAGTCGCCAGTGGCCTGCTGCGGCTCTTCCCGCACCACCTGCACCCTCCGCTTGGCGTTCGGCGACATCACGATGTGGGTGGCGCCGCAATTGCGAGTAACGAAGGGCAGAGCCGGAACCGCTGCCTGGCTAGCCTGCTTCATTTCGGCGCAGCGCCAGCCCTTATCGGCCGGCGCTGCGATTGTGTTCACCCCACTTGAGACCGACGGTCCGCCGTTCGATTGCAAGCGCGCGTCCGGCCGTCCCCGCTCAATCCACCATTCACATGCGCGCCCGACTAGCGCGAACCGGACTGGCGCGCGTATGGATACTCGTTAGTAATTCTGCGACCCGAGGAGATGCGATTTTCAAGCTCCGGCGGCAGCACCGGGTACTCGCCGGGGCCGAAAGTCCGGCATTCGCCGCCGAAATTCGCGTCGCTGCAGAAAATCCAGTAGCCGCGGTCGATTCGCAGCGACGACGCGCGGTCGTTAAAAGTGCCGTTGAGCGTATTTGCGCCCTCGCCGCCAAGTGCGAATTGGCGCCCGCTGAACTGAACTCCCGAAAAAAGCATCGCGCTGGCGCGGCCGCGAATGTTGTCCCGCGCACCGTCGCTACGTGCATCACGCATCGGCCGCGCCGAGCTCACGCGGCGCGTCCAGTCCCCCAGGCTTGGATACTGCCCTGGTGCGAGGATGGTGCAGTTGCCGCCGAAATTGCGATCGGCGCACACTTCCCAGGCGCCGCCCTCTACGATCGCCGATTGCGGGCGGTCATTGAAGCTCCTTGCGCCCAGATCGGACAGCGAGCGGTCCGCCGATACTTCGCGTCCGGTGAAGTCTTCGTTGGCATACAGGGTGATGCCGCTGCGCGATCCCGCCACAACGGTCGCGGACGACCCGACCGCCGCGGTGGCACCGACAGAGGGCCTCGACCCGAGCGGCCGTGCGGAACTCACCCGGCGCGACCAATCGCCCAGGCTTGGATAGCGGCCCGGTGCCAGGACCGCGCACCCGCCGCCGAAATTGCGATCGGCGCAGATCTCCCAAGCGCCGCCCTCGACGATCGCGGATTGGGGACGGTCGTTGTAGTTGACGCTGCCGAAGTTGGCCAGCGAGCGATCGGCCGCGACTTCGCGCCCGCCAAAATCCTCGTTCGCATAAAACGTGATGCCGGAACTGGCGCGCGACGGCGTCGGCGCCATCGCGGTCGGACCGGCAGCTACCATCCGCGCCGAACTGATGCGGGTCGTCCAGCCGGCCAGTGACGGATAGCGTCCCGGCGCCAACGTGGTGCAGCCGCCGCCGAAGTCACGGTCGATGCAAAGTTCCCAGGAGCCGCCCTCCACGATCGCCGATTGCGCGCGATCGTTGAATTCCAAAGAGTTGAAATTGGACGTGTTGCTGTCCACCACGACTCTACGGCCGGTGAAATTGTCGCCTTCAAAAAGCGTCACGCCGGCCATTGCTGCAGAGGAGCCTAGTATCGTTACGCCGAGAATGAGATTTCGCATGGGTCGGTTCATTGCTGTTTACTCCTGGTTCTTGCTTGCGGATAAAGGCCTTGCGCGAATCACGCTCAGCCGACGGTGTTGTGTTTCACACTCTATGCGCCTGCACTGCAATGCGTCTGTTCGTTGGCGCACTCTGTGCTCGATGGTTCGCATCGCCACCGGCTGGGCGCCCGGGTCACGGGGAAAGACTTTGGCGGCATCAAAGAAAATCTGCACCTGGCCCGCGAGCGGGTCCGGCATGCCAGCGGCGCCGCCGCGGTAGTGCACCGGCACGATCTGCTCCGCAGCGGTGGTGTTGAAGCGTTCGGTGAGCCGGCGCGTCACGGCGCCCGGCCCCACGCGAAACCGCGTTGAGCCGGCCGGGATCTTCTTCGCATGGTCGATCAGTTCGCCGATATTCTTTTTCGGCACGCCGGGGTTCGTGGTCGGTACGCAGGGGCAGTCGCGGTCGATCGAGGCTGCCCGACACAATGGCGCGGCGCCTGCGAGCGCCGCGTGTGCCGATACAATGCGTCGCCGGAGCGCCTTCAGTCGGACTTGCTGCTGGCGATGAAATGAAAAAGCGCCTGGTCGTTATCGAACAGACATACGGCCCTGGGCCGCGACGCGAACGCGACGCTGGCCCCTATCGCACACACCGGCGCGCCCGGGATTGCAGGGTTTGCGCTGTGCAATCGATTTTTCCGGCTATCGATACAAGCAGCGCCGGCTACCGTGTCCAGGCCTTGAATGTCGGCGCTGGATTTCGGCAAGCTACTCAGATCAGCCCGGGGGCGGTCAAATGCTCCGCTTTGTGTTCTCGCGCGGCCGCAAATTCGCCGCCACACGGGCTGGTACTTTCCACTTGTGCAAGCGCCGGCATGCGTGCGAACAACCAGCGCGTTGCATCGTCTTCCGACAGCGGCTTCGCGAACAGGTAGCCCTGCCCCTTGTCACACCGAAGGCGCGCCAGCTCATTTGCCTGGCCTGCGGTTTCGATGCCCTCGGCAACGGTCCCCATGCCCAGGCTGTCGGCGACGAGGATGGTGGCCTCGATGAGCACCCGGTGGTGCCGACTCGACTCGACCTGGCTTACGAACGAGCGGTCGATCTTGACAACGTCGACCGGCAACTGATGCAGACAAGCCAGAGACGAATAGCCGGTGCCGAAATCGTCGAGCGCAACAATCACACCCAGTGCCTTGATCTCGTGCAGGCGCGCAAGCACCGATTCGTCCTGCGCGGCAAGGCTCTCGGTGACTTCCAGTTGCAAATCCATGGCCGCCATCCCGCTGCTGTCGAGGCACTGGCGTACCATGTCCGCAAGCGCTGGATCGGTCAGTTGCGCGCGCGAGACATTCACCGACATCGTGCGCGGCGCACTCTCCCCGAGCAGGCGCTTCCACCGGACCGCCTGGCGGCATGCCTCGCTCAACACGAAGCTCCCAAGAGCGCCGATCAGGCCGGTCTCCTCGGCGACACCGATGAACTCGATCGGCGGCACCGTTCCGCGTAGCGGATGACGCCACCGCACCAGCGCCTCCATGCCGGTGCATTGCCCGTTGGCCAAGGCAACGATCGGCTGGTAGACGACATACAGCTCGCCATCGGCCAGGCCGCGGCGCAGATCGGTCTCCATGGTGCCGCGCAGCGCAGCGCGCTCTTTCATCGCCGGCTCGAACAGGGCATAGCGCGCACCGCCGGCGCTTTTGGATTCCCGCATCGCCAGGTTGGCGTCCTGGAGCGTCGAATCGGCGTCGCCGCCTGCCTGCGCCGCCAGCACCACTCCCATGCTGGCGCTTACATGTACATGATGCTCGCCGATGCGATAGGGCTTGCCCAACGAGTCGATCAGCCGTTGGGCGATGCGATGGATGTCTTCGGCGTCCCGCAAACCCTCCATCACGACAACGTATTCGTCGCCACCCAGCCGCGCGGCAGTCAGTTCGAGCGCGGTTGCGCGACCCAGCGCGTCGCCGGGGCGAAGCATGCGTGAGAGACGGCCGGCCATCAGACGCAGCAACTCGTCGCCGACGGCCTGGCCAAGCGTGACGTTGACCTGATTGAAGCGGTCGACGTTGATGAACAAGACCGCGAATTGCCAGTCGGGGTCCATGCGCGCGCGCTCCAGGTCATGCGTAATCCGCTCGAGCACGACGGCCCGGTTGGGCAGCGCGGTCAGGCCATCGGTGCGCGACACGTCCCGCAGCTTGGTGGCCAGGCGCTGCTGCTCCTGCGCGGCCGCAAGGGTGACATCGGCCACCGAGGCCATCAGTGTCACGGCGTCGAGCTTGAGCAGCCGGACGTTCAAGATCTGCGGCGCCGGGTTTCGCGCCGGGTCGGCACGCAGCGTTACGGTCAACCCCTCGCAAATCGATTCTCCAGGCCGGTCATGGGACGCGGCCTGCTTTTGGAGGTTGGGTGCGAATGGCGCCAGCGCGTGGAACAAGTTGACCAGATTGCCGTCCGGCGCCAGCGGCATCAGCAACGCAGCCGCCATCGGGTTGATCATCGTGATCTCTCCGTCCACCGTGGTCTGAAGCAGACCAATCGGCGCCTGGTACATGAACTGGAGCAATGCGTCGTAGGCCGTGTTGTCCGTGGTCATCGCGCACCCCTGCCGCGGGTCGACATTGCCGATGGGGCGAAGCCGGCGCGCCAGCACTCCACCCGATTGCGTCCATTGGCCTTGGCCGCATACATCGCGCTATCGGCGCGCTTGAGCAGATCGTCAAGCCCCGCGTCACCGGCTTCCATGCCTGCCACACCCGCGCTCACCGTGTAGCTGATCGGAACACCGTCGACGGAAACCGGCTTGGCGGCGACATGCCGGCGCAGCCGATCCGCGACGGCGCGCGCTTCGTCGATCGCAGTACCGGGCATCAGGACCACGAATTCCTCGCCGCCGAAGCGGGCGACGATATCGGGCGGGCGGAATGTCGCTGACAGGCCCGCCGCCAGGTGGCGCAGCACGGCATCTCCGGCGGCGTGGCCATGGGTGTCGTTTACCAACTTGAAATGGTCCGCGTCGAAGGCTACCGCTGAAATCGGGAACTGCGTGTCGGCGCCGCGTTCCATCACGGTAGCGGCCGATGCGAAGAACGCGCGCCGGTTGGCCAAGCCCGTCAGGTGGTCGCAGGAAACAGATTTCCTCAATGCCTCGTTGGCTTCACGGTGTTCGCTGATGTCGCGGATGATCAGGCTGTAGGCGCGTTCCTCGCTTGCCGTCTCACCCAGGTCGTGCAGTGGCGCAATCAGGCAGCTGCCCCAGTAGCGCCCGCCATTGGCTCGGGGCAACCAGCCTTCTTCAAGATTCCAGCCGCTGAGATCCGCGTCGAGCAAGCGCGCCATCGCCCGGGACCCGCGTTCGTCGTCTTGCGGACACAAGCGCGCATACGAATGCCCGACCACCGCGTCGGCCGCAAAACCGGTCACCTTCATGACGCCTGCGTTCCAACCCTGGATCATCCCCAGGCGGTCCAGGGAAAGCAGGGCGTAGTCGGTGATGCCGGTGACGATGGTGTTGATCCAGGCCTGGCTATGCCGCAGCTGGCGCTCGCGTTTCTCGGAAAGTGAAATATCGTCGAGCACCGCCATCAAGCGCTCATCGTCAAGTTTGAGCAGGGTCAGTGACAATACCTGCGGATCCTTCCGGCCGGGGACGCCGGAGTCAACCTGCAAGCGTATTGCATCGCACACCTTGCCATGCATGGGTTCGAAATTGCGTGCGCGATATGCCAGGTCAGGCGCCACCGTCTGCAGCACAGTGAACAAGTTCGCCAACTCGCCATCGCGGGAAAGCGGCATCAGCAGTTGCGCGCACAACGGGTTGATCATCAGGATCTCGCCATCGATGCGCATCTGCGCCAGCCCGATCGGCGCGATATAGAGGAACTGCAGCAGGGCCTCGTGCTCTTCGGCAAGCACCGAGGCCATGGCATCGAACTCGCTCATTGGGGCCGAAGTACCAAAAGATAGCGCATAGGCGACGCGGGATCGGCCAAAAGCCGCAGCTTCACCTTGATCGGCCGCATGCGCAGCGTGAGTACGTAGTCGATGATGTCATCGAGCCTGGCACCTGCCCCGGCTGCATCTTCGAAACGCTGTGCGACCAGGAAGTTGTTCATGCACGGCGCGACCACCGTGAACAGCGGGTTGTCGATCACCCGCTGCCTTGATAGTCCGGCCAACTGGGACTCCAGGGCGTTGTAGCGCCGGACCACGCCTGCGGCGTCGAAGCCGATAACACCGAATTCAAGCGTGTCGAGGTCGTCGTCGGTGGCGCCAGTCAGGTACGCCAGGACTGGCTTGGATTCGAATGCGATAACTTGGGATTCAATCATGAGACAACTCCGGGTGGTTGGGAAATGCCGATAGAAGGCCTGCCCGAAATGGTCGGCCGGCAATTCCTGAAAATCGGGCGCACCACCAACAGCTTGATTGCGCCATCAAAATATGCGAAAGCTGCAGTACTTTGGTTGAGTACCGCGAAGCTTAGGCCGGCGACCCGCAGGCATGTCCGTCAATAAGGGGCCAAAAGACCGTCCAAATAGGCCCGATCGAACTTGAACGCTGCCCCCCCATCCGAAAGCCGGGGCTTGGGTGACGCACCTGCGGGCAGGGATCGCTTTCGCATGCCCGGGGCGCACGATCGCGCCGGGTCAGCAGGTAGTCCGCTCGGCTGTTCACCGCAGGCGGCCGGTTGCAGTTATGCGAACGCGACGCCGACCCGCCGGTTCGGCCGACCCGTGCCTTCGAATCTGGTGACGATCACCGTGCCGGTCGCGGCGATGTTCGCTACATGAGTGCCGCCGCAGGCTTGCAGATCGACGCTGTCGATGCGCAGCAGCCGGACCCGGCCAAAGCCTTTCGGCGGCTTGACCAGTTCGGGGCGCGCGGGCAATTCTTCAGCGCTGCCCCATTCGATGGTCACCTTCACGTCGGCGCGGATCAGTTCGTTCGATCGGCCTTCAATTGCGCGGCCGCTTCGCTCCAACGGGATCGGAAAGCGCGATCCGATCCTGAGTACGAAAGCGCACAGACATCCCGGTCGCACGCGCGCATCCTTCAACTTCCCCCGCTTGGCGTGCTGCGCCTTCCCCCGCTTGGCGTGCTGCGCGCCCGCCCCAATCAAGGAAACGTCATGATCAGTTCAGCAACGCTTATCCGTATCTTCACGCTGTCGGCCGCATGCGCCGTGGCGCACGCCCCCGTTGCGCTCGCTGCCGATGCCGACAGTTCGTCGCAGGCCCGCTATCGCTCGGAAATGGCGGTGTGCGAAAGCGGTCGCTCGAATCAGGACGCGGCCACCTGCCGCATCGAGGCCCGCAACGCCCTGGCGGCGGCCCGCCACGGCGAATTGACCGACCCCCGCGGCCAATACCGCAGCAATGCACAGCAACGCTGCGCAGCACTCGAAGGCGTGGAGTACCGCGCCTGCGAAGCGCGCATGCGCGGCGAGGGCAGCATCGAAGGCAGCGTGTCCGGCGGCGGCATCCTGCGCGAGAACGTGACTGTCGTGCCGCCAAAATAGCCCGTGACCGGACACGCGCGCCAAACGCCTGAAAAAAAGCCGGCGCTGCACGCGCCGCATTCCGCAAGGCGGCGCCGAATGCGACAATTCGCTCGATGACCCGCACCACCATCTTGGCGATTGTCGTAGTCACCCTGCTTGCCGGCGCCGCGCTCGCGGTCTGGCTCACCCGCGCACCAAGCGTTCCCGCTGTTGTCGTGCAGGTGGAGCCGCTGGTGCGCACGCTGCAGTTTTCGGCGCGCGTAGCCACCTTGTCGCGTGTCGATGTCGGCAGCACGCTGACCGGACGTGTAGCCCAGGTGGCCGCAGTCGAGGGCGCCCAGGTGAAGGAGGGCGAGCCGCTGATCCGTCTGGAAAGCGACGAATTGCGCGCCGCGCTGGGCCAGGCCGAGGCCAGCCAGCGCCAGGCCGCCGCCCGTCTGGCGGGATTGCGCAGCAGCGGACGCGGCTTGGCCCAGGCCGGCGAGGCGCAAGCCGATTCCGTGCGCGTCGCCGCGCAGGCCGACTTGAAGCGCACCGAGGATCTGGTGGCCAAGGGGTTCCTGAGCGCGTCGCGCCTGGATGAGGCGCGGCGCGCGGCTGAAGTCGCGCGCGCGCAGCAGGCCGGCGCCCGCTCGCAAGCCGCGGCGGTCGCCGACCAGGGCACCGAGGTCATGCAGGCACAGGCGCAACTGGCGCTGGCACGCTCGGCCGTCGACGCCGCGCGCGCGCGCCTGGCACAAGCGGTGATCGGCGCACCGGCCGACGCCCGCGTTCTCACGCGCTTGGTCGAGCCGGGCCAGATCGTTCAGCCCGGGCGCGCCCTCATGAGCCTGGCACTGGCAGGCCCGCTGCGACTGGTGGCCCAGGTGGACGAACGCTATCTGGAACAATTGCGGGTCGGCCAGCCGGCCAGCGTGCTGGCCGACGCCTTTCCGGCCCGCCGCTTCGCCGCGCAGGTGCTCTCGATCGCGCCCCTGGTGGACGCACTACGCGGCGCCATCGAGGTCAAGTTTTCCCCAAGCGGCGAAGCGCCTTCGTTCCTGCGCGAGGACATGACGCTTTCCATCGAAGTCGAGACAGGACGCCGGGCGCAGGCGCTGGTGGTGCCGGTGGATGCCTTGCACGGCGCGGAGAGTAGCGCCGATGCGCGGGTTCTGATCGAAAGCGGCGGCCGGGTCGAAGAGCGCAAGGTGCGACTGGGGCTGCGCACGCTTGACGCCGCCGAAGTGCTCGAAGGGCTCGCCGCCGGCGATCGTGTGCTGCTCGGCGCAGCGCCTGCGCCCGGCAAGCGGGTGCGCGCCGGCACGACGCCACGCGCTGCCACCGCATCGCGCGGGCGCGCCGGCGAGGACGCCGGCAGCGCGCTGACCAACGCGATGGGGCGTTGAACCCGCATGGTCGCCATGCTTGGATTCGAGCGGCGCGTCGCTACCCGTTTCCTGCGTGAAGGGCGCATGCAGACGCTTCTCATCATCGTAGGCGTCGCCGCCGGCGTGGCGGTGGTCGCCTACATCTCGGCCCTGATCACCGGCCTGCAAAAGAACACCCTCGACAAGACCTTGGGGGCGCAGGCCCATGTGACCTTGAGCGCGCCCGACGACGCGGTGACAGCGGCGCGCGCGCCCGACCCCGGCTCCAGCGTGCTCACCCAGACCCAACCGCGCCCGCAGCGGGCCCGCTCGATCGGCAACTGGCAGGCACTCGTGCCCCTCCTGGAGGCAAATGCCGGTGTGGCGGCGGTGTCGCCGATGGTGTCCGGCGCGGGTCTGGGCACCCGCGGTACGGCGTCGCGCTCGATCGCCATCGTCGGGGTGGAGCTGGAGCGCTACGAACGCATCGTGCACCTGCGCTCCAAGCTTGTGGCCGGAAGTGCGCGCCTGGGCCCGGGCGAGGCCATCATCGGGCGCGAACTGGCCGATGACTTAGCCCTGCGGGTGGGGGACCGCATGAACATCGCCACAGGGTCGGTCACCGATTCGGTACGGGTGACCGCGCTTGCCGATCTGGGCGTGCGCGAACTGAACCGACGCACGGTGATCGTGCCGCTGCGCACCGCGCAAAGCCTGTTCGGCCTGCCCGGCGGCGCCACCGGCCTGGAGCTCGCCGTGCACGACATCTGGGCGGCGCAAACCCTGGCTGCCGACCTGGCACGGCGCTTTCCCTACAAGGTCGAAAGCTGGCAGGACACCAATGCCCAACTGGTGTCGGCGCTCAACGCGCAATCGGTGAGCACCGGACTCATACGCGCTGTCGTAATGATCGTAGTCGCGCTGGGCATCGCCAGCGTGCTGGTGGTGTCGGTGGTGCAGAAACGGCGCGAGATCGGCATCCTGCGCGCCATGGGCGCCACGCGCGGCCAGGTGCTGCGGGTGTTCCTCCTGCAGGGCGCGATCGTAGGCGCCCTGGGCTCCACCCTGGGCATCCTGTTCGCGGTGCTGCTGATCCGCGCCTTCACCACCTTTGTGCGCGGCGCCGACGGCCTGCCGCTGTTCGTCATCAGCCTGGCGCCCGCCCTGGCGCTGCAGGTGGCCGCGGTTGCCACGCTGTGCGGCATCCTGGCGGCGGTGGCGCCGGCGCGGCGCGCCGCCGCGCTCGATCCGGCCCAGGCGATCCGCATATGAGGCTTTTGGCGTGAGCAATGCAGAAGCTCCGCTGATCGAGCTGGGCGATATCCGCAAAAGCTACAACCTGGGCCGGCCCAACCAGGCCGAGGTGCTGCACGGCGTTTCATTGGCGATTGCGCGCGGCGAGTTCGTCGCCCTGATCGGCCCCTCGGGCTCGGGCAAGAGCACGCTCCTCAACATCATCGGCCTGCTCGAACGCATGAGCGGCGGCAGCTATCGCATCGAAGGCGAGGAGACCAACGCCTACGAAGACGCCGCCCTCACCCTGCGCCGGCGCACCCTCTTGGGCTTCGTGTTCCAGTTCCATCACCTGCTGCCGGCATTCTCCGCACTGGAGAACGTGACCCTGCCGGCGCTGATGCGCGATGGCCGCGTCGGCACGCGCGAGGCGGAGCGCGCGCGCGCGGTACTGGCTGCAGTGGGCCTGGCAGAGGCCATGGACAAGCGACCGGGCGAACTCTCCGGCGGCATGCAGCAGCGCGTGGCCATCGCGCGCGCCCTGGTGCTGGAACCGCCGCTGGTGCTGGCCGACGAACCCACCGGCAACCTCGACCGCGCCTCCTCCGACGAAGTATTCGCGCTGATGCGCAAGATGCATGCCGAACTGCACACCTCTTTCCTGGTGGTGACCCACGATCCGCGCCTGGCGGCGCGCTGCGACCGCCTGATCGAACTGGTGGACGGACGCATCGAGCGGGACGTGCCGATCACAGCGACCGCGGCGACCGGCGCGGCGCCTTGACAGGGCCGGACAAGGCGCGTTGGGGGCAGGACGCGGTGCCGAGCATGCAGCCACCCTGAACGCCAGCATTGCGCATGCGCAGCCGATGGTGTGCAAAGAACTCACGCGCAGCGACGGCAGGACCGTTGCGGAGATGCTCCGCCGGTAACGGGCTTGCCGTGCTTGGAAGTTCGCGCTGGCGAGCCCCGACACAGGCGCGGGGTTCCGATGTAACCTTACAGGCAAGAGTGGGCACGTTGCGGGCGTTGTTGGCCTCCGGCAGTGCCGCTTGCTCGTAGGTCAGTTCGCGCACCGCGCCACGGAACATCGGGTACGAATACGCGGTTTACCTCGCCGCGGCGGCGTCCGACCAATTCAACGGCCCGATCATCCATGTAGATGGCGGCTGTCGGTGCTCCAGACTGCTGGCGCGGCTGCACATTGAAAAGTACAGACGAGCAGCGCGCCCTGGCTGGAGAACTGCTTTCCCGCTCAGCGAGCGAACCAATGTCCCTTGCTGACCAGCTTTGCGCGATGTCTTGCTGCATCCGCATGGCTCACCAGCGTTGCCGCTGTCTCACCGTCTTGCGGATATACCGCGATGCCGATAGAGACCCTGACGTCCGCCGATCGAGCAGAAACGTTGCCATTGACCGCGACGGACGAGGACAGGACTTGAATTATTTCCTTTGCGACGTCGGTGGCGTCCGCCTCGCTCGTTAGCTCGGTTCGCAAATAGAGGAACTCGCGATTGCCGTGCCGCATCAAGGTATCGTCGTCGCGCCTCATGTTTTCGAGTTTGTCCACAACCGACAGCAAGACCTTGTCGCTCAATACGTCATCTTGTTTGTTACCGGGTTCTTGACGCTCAGGCAGATCAATGAACAGCACGGCAAGTGTCCTGCTGTTTAGCTTTGCCTGCGCAAGCGCCTGATCGAGGCGATCATCGAACAGCCCCCGATTGGGCAAGGAAGTCAAAGGATCGTAGAGCGCAGCATGGCGAGCCGCTTTCTCCTGCTGCTTAACGTCGATCAGCTCCTTTTCAAGCACCACCCTCTCTTTCACTTCAGCTTTCAAAGCCTGGTTGACGCTCTTCAAATCCTCGACAGCTTCTTCCACCATGCCTTCGACCAATTCGCTCTTTTGGAGTACATCTCCTACACCGGATCGAACGGGCCCACTGCCAATTTCCTTCTTGAGATCTGAATTGACGGTTGCCAAGTCTTCCGCAACTTGCTCGACGTGTAACTTGATCTGCTCGCTTTGATCCAAGACACGGATCAATGACAGCGCGGCTGCACTGCCCTTTAGTGCCTTCGAGTCCTGCGGGGATAATCTCAGTTGCTCGATAAGGCGATTGATGACATCCGACTGTTCGTCGCCTTGTGGAATGTCGGGGTCCGGGCCAGTTTGAATCTCGGTGACCAGGGCATCGGGCAGCAGGCGCTCGAATTCGGCTGTGACCACCGCGTAACACTCACAGGATGCTTTCTCCAGTTTCGGTCGATCAAGCACTTCGATGATTCCTCGACTGTACTCGATCGCCCTTGAGGACTGAAGCTTCAGCGCCGCCGCCGTGACGGTCTCGCGTCGTACCCCAAGCATGCTACTGATCAATTCCTGCGTCATCTTCAATTGACTGGACGGCAGACGATCGAGGCTCATCAGCACCAGGCGGCACAGTTGCTGACTGACCGAATGATGGCGGTAGCACACTGCGGTCTGGGACATTTGCGTGAGCAGAGTCTGCGTATAGCGAAGTAACAGGTGTTGCAACGCTCCTGCGCGACTGAATTCAGCTTTGAGCACCGCCCCTTTGAGACGGCATGCGAAGCCAGCGCTTTGGACTACCGCCCGGTTCGGTGCAGTGCGGCTGTCAGAAATTAGCGGTAGTCCAACCATGCCCTCCTTGCCGATCATGGCGATTTCTGCCGATGCGCCGCTCTCGGTGACGAACATCAAGGAAATGATCGAATCGATGGGAAAGTAAACGTGATTCTGGACCTCGCCAGACTCGTACAGCATGTCGCCCAGCTTCATCGGCACAAGTTCCATGCTTGAGAACACGCGCGCACGCGCCGACGCCGGCAAGGCACGGAGTAACCGGTTCTGAATTTGCGTTATTTCGGGCGGGCTGATCATGGGCGCTTCCGGCTCTTGAAACGGGTTCATTGGCACTGTAGAGGCGCGCCAAGAGTTGGGTGTAAATGGACTTGTCCGGCTTAGTCAGTCGCGTCCGGCGCGGCTCCAGGCGGCTAGCGCGGCCGCGCGGCCGCCGCGTAAAGCGGCATCACCACCGGCAGCAGGGACTCGATGGTCTGAACCCGGCTGGCGTCCGTGGGATGGCTGCTGAGAAAGGGCGCGGGCGCACCGCCGCTGTTCGCAGTCATCATCTTGCGCCACAGGGTCACCCCGGCCCGCGGATCGTAGCCGGCACGCGCCATGAGTTCCAGGCCCATGCGGTCGGCTTCGTTTTCGTCGGTGCGGCTGAAGCGGGTTGCGATCAGCGCCTGGTAGCCGGTGTTCGCCACCGCAGACGAGCCTTCGCCAAGGCCCAGTAACGCCGCGCCAATGTCGATGGCCGCATGCGCCGCCATCGCCTGCGAAACCTGCTCGCGCGAGTGCTCGCGCAAGGCATGCGAAATCTCGTGCCCGATGACGACCGCGAGTTCGTCGTCGCTGAGATTGAGTCGTCTGACCAATCCGCTGTAGACCATGATCTTCCCGCCCGGCATGCAGAACGCGTTGATCTGGTCGCTTGCGATGACGTTGACTTCCCATTGCCAGCCCGGGGCGTCGGGACGGAACACCCTGGTCTGCGGTTCAAGGCGGCCGGCAATCGTGCGGACCCGCTGCAGCAGCGCGGCATCCTGGTTGAGCGTTCCTTGCGCCGCGGCCTCGGCCTTGAGCTTGGCGTAGCTCTGGGCGGCCATCTGATCGAGTTGCTGGGAAGAAACCAGCAAAAGCTGCTTGCGATCGGTGCCGACCGCGCCGCCCGAGGTCGTGGTACTGCAGGCGGCGAGTATCGCCAGAGCCGATGCGCACAATATCGCGGCCGGGATGATTCGAAGGGTGGACATGATTTCCTCGCTGGCCCGATCGGGCCCTAAACACATCCGCTTGGTTGCCGTCCTCGAACGGGACGCCACGCTGCGCGGAAGCGCTGCGCCGACTATCTTCAAAACCGCAGCAATGGTCTGTGCGGTCTCGCACATGCCACCGCGCGGCAAGCGCGGCCGGCTTCAGTCGCCCAGGATCTCCCCGATGGGCTTGAGAGCGTCGACACGGTCGCATACCGCCTTGACGACCAGCAGGATCGGCACTCCGAGGATCAGCCCGGCCGGGCCCCACAGCCATCCGAACGCGAGCACGGCAGCAAAAACGATCAGCGGGCTCATGCGGCTGGTGCGTCCGGTCAACCAGGGCGTCACCAGGTTGCCGACGACCGCATGAATGGCGAATGAACTCGCACCGATCATCAGCGCAGTATCGACAGCGCCAAACTGGACCAAGCCCATGACGGCCGATCCGGCCCCGATGATGATCGCGCCGACATACGGGATCAGGTTGGTCACGCCGGCGGCCACGCCCCAGATACCGGCGTTGTCCAGCCCGAAGGCGCGGAACGCCAGCCATGTCGCAAACCCGACGAAAACGCTGGTGCCCAGTTGCACCAGCAGGTAACGCTGGATTTGCGCGCTCACTTCATCGAGCGCCTCGACGGTGACCTTTTTCTGGCTCAATCTCGGCCCGGCAAGCTTGACCATCTTGCGGCGAAAATTGTTGCCCGATGCGAGGAGGAATAGCGCGACCAGGAGGACGATGCTGGTCTGGCTCAACAACGACAGCAGGCTCATGGTTCCGCTCCAGAGATAGTCGCGGATATCCAGCGCCGGCCGCCGGACAGGCGCGTTCGCCGAAGCGGGGTCGGTTTTCCGGACCGTCGCCGGCGCCGTGCCGCGCTTGGCGCCCGCCGTCTTGTCCGCCGCCGTGCCCGCGGGGTCCTGGCCAGCCCCGACGACGCCTTCTTCAGCCGCCTTCGAGATCTCGGCCGCGGCTTTTTGAACCTTTGAGATCGTGTCGCCGGGCATGGCGCGGTGATTGCGCATCATCAGGCGCAGTTTTTGGGAAATTTCCGGCAGCGAATCGACGAACGAGCTGGCTTGATCGCGCATCGCCCATCCGCCCCACCCGGCGCACGCGATGAGGGCGCATACCACCAGCAGCGCGCCGGCGGGGCGCGGCATGCCCCGGCGCGCAAGCCAGCTCACCACAGGTGTCAGTGCATAGCTGAGCATCAAGCCGAGCAGAAACGGTACCACCACCGCCTCGGCCCACTGCAGCGCGAAAAGCGCGGCCAGCAGCGCCAACAGCGCCAGCGAAATGCTGCGGATTTCAACCGGCATGTGCAACACGGTGCGGGCCGGATCGGGTTCGGGCGCGGCTTTTTCGGCGTCGATGGCCGGCGGCGCCGGGTCGGCTGCGGCCGCGGTGGTTTCAACCTCGATGGCCGGCGGCGCGTTTCGGCCTCCATCGGAGGGTGCGGGCAAGCCTTCGGCAACGGGGAGCGCCGGCATGGCGGCCGCGCCCGCCAGACCGGCTGGCTTGCCGCTGTCGCGATCAGTACTCATTTATGGCTCATGGCAATTGCGTCGGGGTGGTGCACGGGACATCCGGCACATGCGCTGCCGCGCCTGCCGACACCGCGTCGCAAGGATGGGCGCGTGCATGACTTCTCTCTGTTCCCCAGCGCACAAAGGGCGCGGCGAAGTGCCGCCCTAGAACACCAGATGCGGCGCAAGGACGGCGTCGGCAAAGAGCAGACCGAGCAGCCAGCAGACCCAGAAATCCTTTTCGACCATCACGCTCGAGATTGCCATGCGCGCCGCCGTCTGCGTGAACGCTAGCGCGCGTCGCTCGGGTGGAAGCGCTACGAACTGTGACGCGAGCGTGGCCATCGCGGTGCTAGCTGTCCGCCGCCAGCGCCCGCAGGGTGTGATGCATCCATCCGGGCGCCAAGGTCAAGTCGTCCACCAGGTTGCGTCGCTCGTTCTCTGGCAGGGTAAGCCTGAGCATCTCGAGTCGTTGCGGCGTGAGATGCTGGGCTCCGAGGCTGCGCAGAGCCTGGATCACCAGGCCGCTGGTCCGCCCCGCTGCTGCCATCTGGCGCGGCGTGGTCCGCTTGAGGATGATCTGCATGGGGCCGGCCTTGACGGTGCGGCTGGTGCCGTCGGTCAGGAATTCGACGCGTGCGGGCACTTGGTCGGACAGTCCGAGCAGGTTGGCGGCGTAGGCACCTGTCGGCTGAAGGCGAAGCCTGTCCTTGCCTGTGAGAGCGGCGACCACGGCATCGACCGACGGCCACAGGATTCCGAGCAATGGGTCTTGCCGGGGCTTGTCATACAGCCCACGAGACAGGCGGCGCAGTTCGTTGCGCGCAACCAAGCGTTGCAAGGCCTTGTCGAGGGCAGCGCGGCCACCGAGGCCCGCAAACAGCGCCGGTGTGAACACGGTGCCTGGCTTTGCGTGGCGCACCTTGCGCGAGATCGCGGCGTCGATGCTCGAATCGACGGCACGTCGAGGCCGAGACTCTCGCGTGATGCGGTTTTGCGGCGATGGAGAAGCTGCTTTCATGTCCGAAAAATAGCACGTTTTTCGGACGGGAAGAAGACCACTGTAGTGGATCGACCCTCGAGCCCGCCAGAAGCGGGCGCATCGCGCGGAGCCGAGCCAAGGCAGAAAGTTGAAACGAACGGTAAAACAGGCACGACGTCACCGGGACCCACTGGGTCGACCTTCGGGCACCAATCCGCATCAAGTCTCAAGTGAACCGACGCGCAGCGTGTGGAAACGCACAGACTGGTTGGGCCGGATCGGACATGGTTGCGTCAGTGCGGCCAATGGACGAAAATCCCATCAACGCTTCCCAAAGCCGATCCAGGAGGCGGATTCTGCTGGCGGCAGCTTGCGTCACTACCACACCGACGATAACGGCTTGTTCATCCGGCGACGCCGAACATGACGCTGCCCGCGCCCTGAGAACGCCGCGGCCACCTTCGTCCGACACGGCCATTTCGCCACTGCGTGACCTGGTGCGTCAGGCCACCTTGGCGCCGTCGAGCCACAACACGCAATGCTGGCGCTTCCGCATTGCCGCCAATTCGGTTTCCATCGCGCCCGACCTCACACGTCGCTGCCCGGTCGTCGATCCGGACGATCACCACCTCTTCGTGTCGCTGGGCTGCGCCACCGAGAACCTGGTGCATGCCGCTCTGGCCGCCGGACTGCACGCGGACCCGCGCTTCGATCCCGGCGGTGACGGGGTCATAAAAGTAACCTTGGAGACGACGCAGAAGCGCAACTCGCCGTTGTTTCAGGCGATCTCCGAGCGCCAATGCACCCGTGGCGACTACGACGGCCAACCGATTTCGCCGGGCGAGCTGCGCCAGCTGGAAGAGGCGGGCACGGGAGACGGTGTCAGCGTGCGATTGCTGACCGCGCGCTCGGCCATGGAGAGTCTGCTGGAATACATCGTCGCGGCCAATACGGTGCAGATCAACGACGCCGCGTTTGTCGCGGAACTCAAGGCATGGATCCGCTTCAGCGCCGATGAGGCGCTTCGTTCCGGTGATGGCCTGTTCGCCGGCGCCACCGGCAACCCCGCGCTGCCGCGCTGGCTGGGCAGCCGCATGATGGGCCTCTTCCTCACGCCGAAGTCGGACAACGAACGCTACGCGCGACAGGTGCGCAATTCGGCCGGCGTCGCGGTGTTCGTCTCCGGGCGCAACGACAAGGCGCATTGGGTCGAGGCAGGCCGTTGTTACGAGCGGTTCGCGCTGCAGGCCACCGCGCTGGGTATCCGCAATGCGTTCCTGAACCAGCCTGTCGAGATCGGCGCGATCCGGCCGCAGTTCGCCGCCTGGCTCGGCATCGCAAGCGACCAGCGGCCCGATCTGGTGGTGCGCTTCGGGCGTGGCCCTGCCCTGCCGAATTCGATGCGGCGACCGGTGCAGGCGGTGCTGGTCTGAAGCGCGTGGCCTCAAAAATGGAACACACGCGATGAGCGCATTGACATGGACCGCATTGGGCATCGGCATCGTGTTGGCCAGCGGCATAGGGCTTGCCGCGCTTGGAAGCTCGCGCTGGCGCGCCTCGACACAGGTGCAGATGGCGCTGCTCGAAGCCGCCCGGGTGCCCGCGCCTGCGGGCCGCTACAACGCCCGTGAACTCGACGGTCTGCCCGCGCCGGTGCAGCGCTACTTCCGCGCGGTGCTGAAGGACGGCCAGCCCTTCATCGCCGCCGCAACCTTCGAGCTTGCCGGCAGGTTCAACATGTCGGCCACCGGCGAGAGTTGGAAGCCCTTCACCTCGACGCAGCGCGCCGTCGTCCACCGCCCGGGCTTCCTGTGGAACGGCCGGGTAGCGATGCTGCCGGGCATTGCCGCCCATGTGCACGACAGCTACATCGCCGGTGTGGGCACGCTGCACGCGGCGATGCTGGGCTTGTTCACGGTGGCCCGAGTGCAGGGCGGGGTCGAGGCTGCCCGCGGCGAACTGATGCGCTACTTCGCCGAAATGGCGTGGTACCCCACCGCGCTGCTGCCCAGCCAGGGCGTGCGCTGGGATGCTCTGGACGACAGATCGGCGAACGCCACGCTGGTGGACGGCCCGGTCACCCTGACCATGCTGTTCAGGTTCGACCACGCCGGACTGATCACCTCAGTGCATGCCGACGCGCGTGGTGCCAGCGTGGGCAAGGATGGGGTTATGACCATGCTGCCCTGGGAGTGCAGCATCGGCAACTATCAGCGGCGCGACGGGATGCTGGTGCCGAACCGCGGTGAGGCCGCCTGGATGCGGCCGCAAGGGCGCAAGCCGTACTTCATCGGCAACCTCACCTCGATGGCCTACGAGTTTGCGCCGTGAATCACGTACCGGACGGGTTGGCGCCATGACCTGGCCGTACGCAGTGCAGTTCGCTGTCTCGTTGTCAATGGCGGCAGCAATCTCAGCACCAATGCGCACCTCGAAACACCGGATGCCGAGGTTCCTCGCTACCGCGCGTGGCGTGGGCAATCCTATGGTGTCGATCTCGTGGCACGGGACGGGTTTGGGCTTCGTGCCCGCGGCGTGCAGCCCGCCGACCCACGCGCCTACTGCATCTACGGCGCGCGCGTGTTGGCACCTTGCGCCGGCCAAGTGGTCAGGCAATACCGGCGCGCCTCATTTGCACATTCACGCGCAGAGCCCTGGCCCGGCCGGAGCGCCTTGGGGTGGCGATCCGCAGCACATCGAGTTTAACGGCCGCTTTCCGGTTCGCGGCGAGCGCATGGAGGTGCAATGAACATCAACGTACGCCAGAGTTTCCTTGCCACACTGCGTTTCCCGTGCCCAGCGGCAGCGGTGGAAGTACGTATTTTTGCGGCGCCTTATCCAGAATGGTTCGCGAGAAGGCGTCGGCCCACACCTTGTAGCCGTGCACGCCCGGATGAAAGCCGTCAGATGCCAGACAGGCGCGAATATCACCCTCGAACGGCGAAGTCATGACGCGATTGCCATCTGCCGGCAGCCACTGCTCCAGGCGCTGATTCATCTCGGTCGTCCAACGCCCCATGAACCATCGAAGCGGCTGGGGTAACGAGACAAATCCGCGCATAGGTGGCATAGCACTATGGATCAACAGGTCGGGATCGAAACGCTCTTGCACCAGTGCCGCGAGCCGATGCTGCCACTGCAACCATTGCTCCGGCGAGCGCAGAGCCGTGGCGTCGTTGACGCCGACCGAAAGAATCACCACATCGAATTTGGACTTCGGCGCATCCAGAAGCAATTGAACCAAACCGGGCGAATCCAGACCGCTGACCGCCATCAACTGCCAGCGCACCGTGTGGTGGACCCCCAGTCGCAAGGCCAGCTGGCCACACAGGCCTTGGTCCTGCGACTCCACGCCCACACCGGCGGCGCCCGAGTCTCCGGCAATCAGCACTGTAATGATTGGACCGCTACCCGACTCTCCAAGCCGCGGACCGCGCGCCTCCGGCATCAAAGGAGTCACCCGGCGCACCCGGCGGCTTTGCATCCAGAGGATCGGGCCCAAGAGCAGCAGCAGAACGAAGCGCGTCAGCGTGCGCACGCTTGTGGCCTGCGAGGAGTCAATAAACCTGTTTGATCGAACCGGCGTTGGTCGAATGCCTGCCTGCGTCATTTATGGGAAATGCTGGCGGAAGTGGCAAAAGCGATAGGAAAAGTCATCGTGTTTGCTATGGAGGATGGGCGAATATGAAACGCAATCACTGGCAAACAGAGTGCGACTGCGGAGGCGTACTGTGCTGGCCAACAGAATGTGACAGATGAGCGAAACCCAAGCTGTTCGCTAGCGCACAGAATGCTTGGCATGAAACGGGCATCTTCTTTGCGCCATGACCGATGCCGTAATCTCCTGGCCCGCCATTTCCACGATGCAATGCGAGCCCACCGTCGTAGGCAAGCCGCTGCGGCGATGAGGGCGAATGCTCGCCTTGCCGTTTGGATCGCGATCGCACTGAGCCTGGCGACTGCCTCATTGTGGATCTGGTGGCGCTTCGACGGCGACATACAGAAAGCCATCGAACGGGTGGCCCGTGGCAGTGTGCTGGTACAGACTTCCTGCGGAATTATCGAGTATCAGGAGGCTGGCGCCGGCGTGCCATTGCTGGCCGTGCACGGCAGCGGCGGTGGTCATGACCAGGGCATGGCCTTCGCGGGCGGGTTGGCCTCGCAGGGCATCCGGGTGATCGCGATGTCGCGCTTCGGTTATCTGCGCACGCCCATGCCGGCAGATGCGTCGGCGGCGGCGCAGGCCGATGCCCATGTCTGCCTGCTCGACGCATTGGGCATTCCCAGGGCCGCCGTCATGGGCGGCTCGGCAGGCGCGCCGTCGGCGCTGCAGATGGCGATGCGCCACCCGGATCGAGTCAGTGCGCTGGTGCTGCTGGTGCCGCTGGCCTACAAGCCATCCACGCAGGCGGAGTCCGCGCCGCCGCTGCTGCCCTGGGTCGAGGCCGCGATGATGCGGATGATCGGCTCGGACTTCCTGTTCTGGTCCGCACTGCATCTGGCGCGCGATCGGGTGATCAAGGTGGTGCTTGCGACACCGCCCGAGTTGCTCGCGCATGCCAGCCCGCAGGAGCGGGCGGGTCGAGGCGATGCTCGACAACATCCTGCCTGTGTCGCTACGCGCCGCAGGCTTGCGTAGCGACTCGGCCGTGGGCAAGCAGCTGGTGTCGTCCCCTTTGGAGTCGATCCGATTGCCAGCCCTGGTGATCAGTGCGCGCGATGACCGCTATGGCACTTATGCCAGCGCGCAGTACACCGCCGGCCGGATCACAGGCGCGAGGTTCATCGGCTTCGATGAAGGCGGACACACCTGGGTCGGACACGACGACGAGGTGCTGGCGGCCATCGTCGGGTTGCTCTTGCCAGCGGCCAGACCATGATGCTTTGGATGCCTTCATCATCAGGAGCAGTGGTGATCTCCGAGCCCGCCGTGCGCCGAGGCGAGACGCGCTCCGCAGCGTCCGTCCTGACGTTCTTTACTCTCGCGTTTGCCTGGACCTGGACGTGCTGGCTGCTCGCTCCTGCGCTGAAAGTGGACGCGCCCGTTGCGGCCACCGCGCTGTCATTGGCGGGCGGCTTTGGGCCGAGCCTGGCGGCGGTGGTTGTAGTTGCTTATTGCAGTGGCATTGCCGGACTGCACCGCTGGCTGATGAGATGCCTGCGCTGGCGTACAGGCTGGCGCTGGATCCTGCCGGCGTTCATGTTCCCGGTTGCTTTCATGGGGCTGGCAGCCGCGGCCCACGTGGCGCTTGGCGGCACCTTGCCGCCATCGCCGGCTGCGGGTCAATTGGGGATGGCGGCGGCGAACTTCTTGCTCATCTTCTTTGTGGGCGGCCCGCTGGGCGAGGAGTTCGGCTGGCGCGGATACGCCTTGCCGGCTTTGCAGGAGCGTTGGGGATGGCGTGCCGCAAGCGTGATGCTGGGCGTGGTTTGGGCGGTCTGGCACCTGCCGCTCTTCTACAGCACGAGCGCGGTGCAAAGCCATCTGCCGATGGAGTTGTATGCGCTGAGCACCATCGCATCGTCGGTGCTGTTCGGGTGGTTGTTCAACCGCAGCCACGGCAGCGTTGTGCCGGTGCTGGTGCTGCACACCGCGGTCAATGCCTGGTCAATGATCATCCCGGTGATGGTGCTGCCGGACGGCAGCAATCTGCGCCCGTTTCAGATTGTCGTCGGCATCCTGGTCTTGACGGCGGTCGCGCTGTTGTGCCGCGGCGAACCAATGCCCAATCAGGTAGTGGGTCATGAATAAGCCTTCGTCACACATGAAGACGGAGTACCGAACGTCGCTCAAGGCTCCGCAGTCCGCTACCATTGGCCCGGCCATTACTAACCCGACCAGTGTTGCGCAATGAAACGCATCCTCGTGACTGGCGCCACGGGACAAGTCGGCTCGGCCGTGATTGCGGCGCTACGTGCCTTTGACGGCATCGTCGTTCGCGCGGCCGTACGCGACGTCGCCAGGGTGAGCGCGAAATGGCGTGGCGATGCGAGAGTGCAGCCGTTGGCCTTCGACTACTCCGATCGCGCCAGTCAAGACGCTGCGCTGGCTGACTGCGACACTCTGTTCCTGCTGCGTCCGCCGCAACTCAACGACGACTTCGGTGACTTGATCGCGCGGGCGCGGCAACACGGCGTCACCCACATCGTGTTCTTGTCGGTGCAGGGAGCACAGCGCAATTGGTTCATTCCGCACCACAAGATCGAACGGCGGCTGATGTCCGGCGGCGTGCCGTACACGTTACTGCGGCCGGCCTATTTCATGCAGAACTTCACCAGCGCGCTCCACGATGAATTGACGCGCCGGCATCGCATCTTCCTGCCGGCAGGCAACGCCCGGTTCACCCTCGTGGACGTCGATGACATTGCCCGTGTGGCAGCCCGGGTGCTGACCCAACCCGGCACACAGCACCACGGGCAGGCCTACACGTTGACGTCGCAAATGCCGCTGAACTTTCATCAAATGGCCGTTCGGTTGACGACGGGTTTGGGCACACCCATCACCTATGTCTCGCCCGGCCCGTGGCGCTTTTACCGCACGCTGCGGCGCGATAGTCGCGCGCCCGGCTTGATCCTCGTGATGTTGCTGCTGCACATGCTGCCGCGATTCACGGGCACGCCACAGGTGACTCACACGGTCACCGAGTTGACGGGCCGAGCGCCGATCGAGTTCTCGCAATTCGTCGCGGCCCATCGCGACGAGTTGCTCTTGCCACCGAACCGACCATGACGGTGCGGATATCCGTCGGCGGGTCAGGCCGCGCGAAACACCCGCTGGAGACAGCCGCAACTGATTCCAGGAAGGTTGCCGGCCTCCTCGGACCAACCACGGTCGCCATGCTCGTTTCCGAGTTCCCGCTTATCCAGCCGCATCTCTACGACGCTCAAACCCCGCCTGTTGTCTACCTGTCGGGAATCGCCATGTTCGTTGCCGGTCTGGCGCTCGTGCGCACACACAACCTCTGGGGGCGAAACTGGACTGTGCTGGTCACGCTATCGGGCTGGTTTTTCCTTGCACTCGGTTTGCTTCGGATGTTCGCAGCTGGCCAGTATCAGCGCGCGGCGGCGCAAACCAGTCCGGGAATCTTCATGGTTCTTGAAGCTTGGCTTCTAGTTGTCGCCCTGGTCATCACTTACAAGGCATATGCCCGGTGCACACCGTAGCATGCCTCTCGTCGCTACCTGTGTGGTCCAACCCCTCGGTCGAGCGGCTCGCACCGGCAGGCCACTGTTGCCGATGCTCATGCACGTGCCGATCGCCGCGGCCATGTTTATCCTTGTCCCACAGACGATGCCTGCGATGGCAGTAGTGACCTTTGATCTCGTACTCGGTACTGCGCTTTGGCTCATCGTCGCAGCGGTCGCGCTCGCCAACCGCGGCGCGCCTCTCAGTTCAAACGTTGAAAGTGAAGGGCGCATGGCGCGGGGCACGTTGGCGGGCGTGTGGCCCAAAACGCCATGACCCTCATGCCCTGGCTTCGACGCCACCCGCTGCTCGGATATTTCGCTCTCGCTTATGGCGTGAGTTGGGGCGGCATATTTGTTGTGCTCGCCGTCTGGTCCCTGATCATCCCTGCGATGGTGCTGCCGGACGGCAGCAATCTGCGCCCGTTTCAGATTGTCGTCGGCATCCTGGTCCTGACGGCGGTCGCGCTGTTGTGCAGCGGCGAGTGATTGCCCAACAAGACAATGGATCCTGAGTAGAACTTCGTCGCGCATCAAGACGGAGTACCCCAAAATGCACTCACGCTTGCGCAACTTGGGCGCCGTCTGCGTCGCCTGCCACGAGGCGGTGTGGCCGAAATCCGGAGTGTTGGCCAGCGAACAGACAACGCAAATGTTCGAAACTATCTTCGGTGCAGAGACGTTCCCACAGGCAGGTCACGGTGGTACCGAGACCCTGGGCAGATTTGATAACCAACAGGAGACGGTATGAAGGGTTACGTGCAAGACATCGAGGGCATAGCCACGCGGAACGACAATTTTCGTAAGGTTCTCTACACTGCCCGAAATTGTCAATTGGTGGTGATGGCGCTCAAACCGAAGGAAGAGATCGGTGCCGAAGTTCACAAGCTTGATCAGTTCTTCCGTGTCGAACAGGGCACCGGCGAGGCTGTGCTGGACGGTGTGAGTACAGCGATCCGGGCCGGCTATGCGGTCGTGGTCCCGGCCGGGGCCAGACACAACATCATCAACAGCGGGACTGAGCCGCTCAAGCTCTACACGATTTATTCGCCGCCCAACCATCGCGATGGTGTGGTGCACGCCACGCGCGCAGACGCTGAGGCCGACACCGAGCACTTCGACGGCAAGACGTCGGAATGATTGAATCGTCGACACGGGCCGGCGGCGACCCGTCTGCGTAAATCATCCTCGTGCTGGTACGCATCTTCAATCTCATGCGCGGTCCCAGACAGCCAGTGAGTCGCAAGCGGTCTGAACATCTCAGATCGTCGTCAGCATCCTGGTGCTGATGGGTCGTGGCAGCGCCGCCGCGAGCGAATGCCCGACAGGCCACGCATGCTGGCGCGCCGTCTCTATTGGTCCTCGTCAGTCGGATTTTTGCGCGCCGATGGGCCCACGTTTCGCCGCAACCGCCGTTGGCGAGCCAATCTCTCTCGGGTGACTATGAGCTCGCCTACCGCCAGCGCATGGCAGGCCAGACCAGCACAGGCCGTTGAACCCGCAAAGCCCGGCAACCCCGGTGACATCGGCGATCCGTCGGGCATGGCGAGCAACGCGGTGGCGGTGGCCCTGGCGGCGGATGTCGAAAGCGGGCTCGGCGCAACGGCAGGAAGCCAAAGCGCAAAACGCTGTCGCCGCGCTCGCCAGAATGGCTGCAGCCACCACTGTGCTGCCTGACGGCAAGCCGCTGCGCGTGCCCACAGCCGAACTGGTGCGCGGCGATCTGATCGTGCCGGCCGAGGGTGAGGTGGTTGGTGCCGATGCGCGCGTGCTTGACGTCACATGCGAAAGACACCGCATTGACAGCAACTAGATTTCAGCGACAGCTTGCCCCGACTTGGCCAGCACTTCGAGAGCGCGGGATGCGCTGCTGCGCTCGGCGCGCTCTTTTAAAAACGCTGCCGCCGTCCGACGAGAAGCCAGTTTCTCAGCCAAGGCAACCGCCAGATACTGGTTCATGGCCACCCCATCGGCTTTGGCGGCCTCGCGCAGGTGCTCGTACAAAGACTGCGGCAAACGCAGCGCGAAGTTGTTGGATTTCACGTGATCGGCTCCTGGTTAAAAATTGCTGCGCTGCTGCTCGTAAAACCCGGCGGGCGTTTGCAACTTGAAGGCAAACTGCAAACTGGCAGGTAAAAAATCCCGGATGTTCCAGGTGACCAAATGGGTGGCACCACCGTTGGCAGCCGTTTCCAGCACCATCTCGTCGGCAGGGTCGCGTAGCTGAGGGCGCCACAAAAATGACAAGTCAACAGGCTGAAAGACGTCGGCCAAACCGTCCAGAAATTCGATGACTTCTTCCTGAGTCAAACCAAAAGCGGCCAAATGCTCGGGCCGCGTCAGCACGGCTTCATACTCAAGGAAAAGGGGAACCGATACACCACATTGCAGCCTGCCCAAAAGCACTTCTTGCAGCATCACGCGGGAATATCCGGTGGTGGAGCGCAGCGCAGACACAAGAACATTGGTATCGAGAATCAACATATTTAATATTGTAGGCGATATTAATAGAAGCCTCCACCAGCTCGCCAGGATTTTTAACAAAGAATCCGGGCCAAGACTCCGCTTGAATCGAATTGCTGCTCCCTTGGATGACATATGAGACCGCCTGACGCCAGCGCAACGCCTGCCAGCACAACGCCGGCCGTTGAACCCGCAAAGCCCGGCAACCCCGCTGACATCGGCGATCCGTCGGTCATGGAGACAAGCGCGGTGGCGGCGGCCCTGGCGGCGGATGTCGAAAGCGGGCTCAGCGCAACGGAAGCCGCGCGTCGGCTCGCACAGAACGGGCCCAATGAACTGCGTGCCGCCCCACGAATTCCTGCCTGGCGGCGTGCGCTGGCGCAGTTCCAGGACCCGCTGATCTACCTGTTACTGGCTGCGGTGGTCATCGCGCTGGTCGCGTGGTGGGTTGAGGGTCGTGTCGGATGGCCGGTCGATGCCATCGTCATTGCGGCCGTCGTGCTGCTCAACGGCGTGATCGGCCATGTGCAGGAAGCCAAGGCGCAAAACGCTGTGGCCGCACTGGCCAGGATGACCGCAGCCACCGCGACCGTGCTGCGTGACGCCAAGCCGCAGCGCGTGCCCAGTGCCGAGCTGGTGCGCGGCGACGTGATCGTGCTGGCCGAGGGCGACGCCGTCGGCGCCGACGCGCGCCTGCTTCAAGCTTTGAGCCTGCGCGTGCAGGAGGCTGCGCTCACCGGCGAGAGCGAGGCCGTGCTCAAGGCCGCCGCCCCGCTGCCCCAGCCGGCGCCATTGGCGGAGCAGACAGGCATGGTCTTCAAGGGCACTGCCGTCGCGCAAGGCACGGGCCGCGCGGTGGTCACCGCCACCGGCATGGAGACCCAGATGGGCCGGATCGCAGCGCTGCTGGAGGCCACGGTCGAGGAGCCGACGCCGCTGGAAAAGGAAGTCGCGCGCATCGGGCGCACGCTGGGCGTGGCGGTCGTGGCCATCGCCATCGTGGTGGTAGGCACCATTCTTTTCATGTCCGAGAGTCGCAGCACCGCCGCTGTGGTCCACGCGCTTCTGCTCGGTGTGTCGCTGGCGGTGGCCGCGGTGCCCGAGGGGCTGCCGGCCATCCTCGCGGTGGTGCTTGCGCTGGGCGTGCAGCGCATGGCCAAACACCAGGCCATCGTCAAGAACCTGTCGTCGGTGGAGACGCTGGGTTCCGCCTCGGTCATTTGCTCGGACAAGACCGGGACACTGACGCGCTCGGAGATGACCATCGAGCGCGTGATGACGGCCTCGGGCGACACCCGCGTAAGCGGGGTGGGGTATGCGCCGGAAGGCCAGGTCGAGCACGCCGGTACTGAGCTTACCGCCGGGGCGCTACACGATGAAACCCTTGTGGTTCTCAGTGGCGGCAGCCTGGCCGGCAACGCCGATCTTCGTCAGACAGCGCTCGGCGAATGGGAGATCCACGGCGACCCCACCGAAGCCGCGTTCCTGGTGGCCGAGCGCAAGTTGGGCCAGGGCACGGTTACCGAGCGGCGCGTGCGGCGCTTCGAGCGTGTCGGCGAAATCCCGTTCACGTCCGAGCGCAAGCTGATGACGACCATCGAACGCGACCATGAACACGGCGACGCGCTGGTGGCCATCACCAAGGGCGCGCCCGACGTGCTGCTCGGCCGTTGCACCCGGGTGCGCGTGGGGCTGGAGGTACGCGCGCTCGATGAGGCCATGCGGGCGCGGCTCTTGGCAGATGTGGACACCTTGACCGAAGCCGCGCTGCGCACACTGGCGGTGGCCTACCGGCCGCTGGCGGCGGGCGAAGACCCGGCGGCTGCCGAGACACTCGAACGCGAGCTGATTTTCGTCGGCACCGTCGGCATGATCGACCCGCCGCGCGAAGAGGCAGCGGTGGCCATCCGCGAAGCGCGCCGGGCTGGCATCCGCGTGGTGATGATCACCGGCGATCACCCGAAAACGGCCGCACGCATAGCCGCCGACCTGGGCATCGTCGACGCGGGTTCAGCGGCCTTAACCGGCGCCGGGATCGATGCGCTTGACGACGCGGCCTTTGCCGCCGCCGTGCGCAACACGTCGGTCTACGCCCGCGTTGCGCCAGCGCACAAGCTGCGCATCGTCGACGCACTGCAGGCCGACGGCAACATCGTGGCGATGACCGGTGACGGCGTCAATGACGCACCGGCATTGAAGGCAGCCGACATCGGCGTCGCGATGGGCGTGACCGGCACAGAAGTGACCAAGGAAGCGGCCAAGATGATCCTCGCCGACGACAACTTCGCCACCATCGTCGTCGCCGTGCGCGAAGGGCGCGCCATCCTGGACAATATCCGCAAGTTCCTGCGTTATCTGCTGACGTCCAACATGGGCGAGGTGTTGACCGTGTTCCTGGGCGTGGTGGGTGCAGGCGTGATCGGATTGAAGTCCACGGACACCGGGGCCGGTGCTGCCGTGGCGCTGCCACTGCTTGCCACCCAGCTGCTGTGGATCAACCTCATTACCGACTCGGGGCCCGCGCTCGCAATGGGTGTGGACCCCGCCACCGACGACCTGATGGCCCGCAAACCGCGGCACTTGAACGATCGGCTGATCGACGCGCGCATGTGGTCGAGCGTGATCCAGACGGGTCTGGTGATCGCGGTGGTGACCTTGCTGACGATGGACTTCTACCTGCCGGGCGGGCTCATCCCTCACAACGGCCCCGGCACCGGTGACCTGACAACGGCCCGCACAGCAGGCTTCACAGTGCTCGTTTTCACCAGCATGTTCACCTGCTTCACCGCGCGCTCGGACACCACCAGTGCGTTCGTCGGGCTGTTTGTCAACCGCTGGCTACTGAGTGCCGTCGCACTCTCGTTGCTGTTGCAAGTCGCTGTCGTGCACGTGCCGTTCCTGAACCTCGCCTTCGGCACGGCGCCGCTGTCGCTCGACCAGTGGCTGGTGTGCGCCGCGATGGCAAGCGGAGTGTTGGTCTACAGCGAACTGCGCAAGCTGGTGAGCCGCATTTTCGCTCGATGAAAGACGCCACAGCGGGCAATCAAGGCCTGGCCTGGCAAGCCACCTTGGCTACCGTCCTGTGGCTGATGGCGGCGATTGTCATCGGAGCCTTTACTCGGGCTACGGCAAGATGAACGCTGTTGTCGCCGTGAAAAAACGATCGCCGCTGGCGTTCTTCGCGCTGGTGCTTGCGCTGTCCGCTCCCTTCTGGTGGATCGGCAGCGTGTCCGATCGGCAGTTATAGTCGGTGCAAACAAGTGCACGGGTCAACCAGTTACAGATGGTTTGAGAATTACAACGTAAGAGACACTCTCAACTGACCGGCCGGAGCCGACAATGAAACCTTCGAATCGGGCGCCTGAGGTAAAGGACCGAGCGACAACGAATTGGCCCCGATATCTCCACCGATTTGGTGCGCTTTTCAAGAACACAGCGATCGGGATTTTCTGGCGCGCAAACTCTGCGCTGAGAGGAGTCGTTCGTAAGCCTCGGCCACAGAGTACGACTTCAGGCGCGCCAGGACTGAACTTCTTGTTGAGACAAGCAGCCACGATGGCGCCATTGCGGGTGGGCAAGCACGACACAACACTTCCGCCGACTTGCGCATGAATCTCACCCCGAGTGTATTCGCAGCCGCTTGTGAACACTATTTCGTAGTTCTTTTAGCCTTGGGTATCTTCTGGGCCATATCAAAATCCGCGCTGCTGGGCGCACCGGGCTCCGAAGGCTTGCGCATATGCTCTTTGCTGCCATGCGCGATGCGCTTTCGTTTCGCGCGGATATTGGCGTATAGGCCAAGCTTGGCGGTAGTCATCTGGTGTCCTTATTTTTAGCTTCTCAGAAGGTCCGCGGCCATCGCATGCGCAGGTGCCTCGACGAAATCAATTTTCGCGTTTAGCCAGAGGCACGTATGTTCGTAAACAGACAGATCAGCGTTTGTAATGGCCCCAAGCTGGCCTTTCAGGATCAGAAGCATAACTGCGTTCCGACATTAATTGCGTTGCCAACTAGCCCAACTATCGAGGTCGCATGTTTGAAAAGCCTGCTAACCGAGCGGTAATTGAACCAATACTGAATGTTGATTGACGAAACCGTCATGCCCAGCGGACTGCGCCACAGCAGTAATGACAGCCCGGGCATTCGCCGCTATCCGCGCGGCAAGGGCTTTTCGTACACCGACGAGAACGGAAGGACCATTTCAAGCTTGGCAGAGCGCGAACGCCTGGCCAACCTGGCAATTCCCCCTGCTTATCTCGATGTCTGGATTTGTCCGTCGCCCCAAGGGCATTTACAAGCCACCGGACGCGATGCGCGGGGCCGCAAACAGTACCTGTACCACCCCGACTGGCGCAGTGCGCGCGACGAAAAAAAATTTGACCGAATGGTCGCGTTTGGCTCGGCGCTGCCTCGCGCTCGCGCTGCAGTCACGCGCGATCTGGCGCAGCCTGCGGGTGCGCCTGTCAGCCAGCGCGCTGTGACGGCGGCGTTGGTGCGGTTGCTCGACACCACGATGGTGCGGGTGGGCAACGACGAATACGCGCGCACCAACAAGTCGTATGGCCTGACCACGCTGCGCAAGCGGCATGCAGCGCTGCAGGGCGACAAGCTGCGCTTGAAGTTTCGCGGCAAAAGCGGGGTAGAGCATGAAGTCGCTCTCAAAGACAGGCAGGTAGCGCGCATCGTCCAAAGCTGCCAGGCGCTGCCGGGCCAAGAGTTGTTCAAGTATCTTGACGCCGCCGGACAGCTGCGCAGTGTCGGGTCTGCCGAGGTGAACGACTACTTGCGCGCGATCAGCGGCGGTGACTTCACCGCCAAGGACTTTCGCACTTGGCACGCAAGCGCCACGGCACTGGCGCTCTTCACGCAACTGGACGAAGCGGCGCAGGAAGCAATCAATTCCACCGTCGCCAACCGGCTGATTGCCGAGGTGGCACAGCTGCTCGGCAACACCGTGGCGGTTTGCCGCAAGTCCTATATTCACCCGGAAGTGTTGGCGCTGCTGCACAAGACCAAAACCATGTCGGCGGAGTCGAAGGCAGTGCAACCAAGTCGCAAGGCCGGACTGACCACGAGCGAATGTGGGTTTCTGGCTTTTGTTCGCGCGTTTGAGTAGCTTCGCGCAGGAAAGTCGGGCGTTACCCGGTTCGCATTCAGATCGTGTGCCGAGGTCGACCGACTGATCGCCGACAGAGGGAATGACCTGTGATCGCGACAGGCCGGCCGGGATTCGGGCCGCGCAGGCCATAGCCACAGCTACGAGGGGCCCGGTATCGAGCGCGCTGGCATCGATTCAAATCTGTGCTCCACCGTACAGACGCTTATTCATACGAGGCCGATCATGCGGACTTGCATTGCGCGCGGCTGAACGCCTGCACTTCACAAACCACCAACGAAAGCCAACAAATGCCTACTGACAGCGTCGCCGAACAGCACCTTTGGCCCCTCATCAAGGACATCAAGTTCGCCATGTTCACTACCCGCCACGGCATGGGCCACCTGCATTCGCGGCCGATGACCACACAGAACAAGACGATGCCCGACGACAAGCTCTGGTTCTTCATGTCAGTCAAGGGTGGTGCAGCGCAAGAGCTTGCACAGCAGCCGCAGGTGAACATCAGCTATGCCGACCCTGGCAAGGACATTTTCGTTTCGGTGTCGGGCTCCGCTCAGGTGTTTGACGACAAAACCCAACGGCAGGCGCTGTGGACGAAGTTCGCCCAGGCCTGGTTTCCTGGTGGCGTCGACGATCCGGACCTGGCCTTGGTGCGCGTGACTGTGAGCCACGCGCACTACTGGAACACGAGTGAAAGCAAATTGACCCAGTTGTTGGTGATGGCCAAGGCTGTGTTCAGCGGCGAAAAGCCTGCGCTGGGCGAGTCGGGTGAGGTTTCTTTCCGCAGCGGTTCCAAAACAGACGCCATCCCATGACCTACCAAAGCATCAACCCCAACACCGGCAAGCTTCTCGAGGCCTTTGACCCCGCCCGGGGCACACTTCGACAAGTCGCTGGTCGCCGCCGATAGCTGCTTTAAAACATGGCGGCACAAGAGCTATGCCAACCGCGCGGCCATCGTCAACAAGGCAGCCACACTGATGCGCGCCCAGGTCGATGACTTCGCCAGGTTCGCCACGCGGGGCATGGCTAATGGCATCGATGAGGCCCAAACCAAGCGGATCGCGAGCCAGGTCGACACCGGGATGGCGTTCGCCAGCAACATCGATCGGTCCGACGCCGACCTGCCTTCGGGCGGCATCAAGGGTTGCGGTTACGGACACGAGATGGGCTACCTGGGCACCAGGTGTTCGTAGACAAGAAACTGGTCCGCACCGCGCACTTAGCGGCCCCCATCCGAGCTTGAGGGACATCCCATGACCGCGCCCGCCCAGCAACTCTCAGGTCACGACACTACGGGCTTGGCCCATCACGGATCGCCTTGGTCAAAGCCAAAGCAATTTGCCGGGTTGCTTGTTTGGCTTGCGATCAGTTTTGTTGCCGCTGGCGTTGGCGCAATGGCGTCGATACGCGCCGCTCCTTTTTACGCGCAACTGGTTCAGCCAAGTTGGGCGCCGCCGCCCTCAGTTTTCGGACCAGTCTGGACCATCTTGTACGCATTGATGGGCATCGCCGCATGGTTGGTATGGCGCGCCGACTCATCACGCGCCACAGGAGCAGCCTTGTCCCTGTTTCTGCTGCAGCTGGCATTCAATGCCTTATGGACATGGCTCTTCTTTGCGTGGAACCAAGGTGCTCTGGCATTCGCCGATATCATGCTGCTTTGGTTGCTCGTGATTGCAACATTGGTGTGTTTCTGGCGGATACGGCCATTGGCAGGCGCACTCCTGATTCCGTATTTGCTGTGGGTCAGCTTCGCTGCCGCACTGAATTTTTCTCTATGGCAACTCAATGCCCAAGTTCTGGGGTGAGCGTTGTTGCCTGACAAGTCATCCGGGCGGAACAAGAATTCCACCGCAAGTCGCACGCCTTGATTCAGGCGTCAGGTGGGCCCTTCGGGCAAAAGAAAAGGGTCGACGCCGGCACCGTCGACAAGTTGCTCACGGACGTGCCGAATTCGAAGTCCATCCTCATCCACCACGTGGTCAGCGGCAAGGTCATGGCCGCCGATGCGATGAAGATGGACGGCAAGAGCGCGTAGAAGGTTTACGCTACTCATGCCCAAGTAGCAGCGGCGAAGCCGACTTGATCGCGCCACGGACGACCTGAGCACTAAGGACGAGTCATGCCGATGCTCGCACTGCACGCGTTGCTGCCGATGGCCCTTCTGGCTGTAGGGGCCTGGCTGGCTAGCCTGGTCAGGAACGACGTCAGTATCGCCGACAGCCTATGGCCCTTGTTCATCCTGCTGGCCGCGGCGACCTACGCCATGGCCGCGCCGCAGACTGGCCCACGCGCCGTCGTGGTGATCGCCTTGCTTGCCGTCTGGGCGCTGCGCCTGGCAGCCCACATCACCTGGCGCAGTTGGGGCGAGCCTGAGGACCGCCGCTACAAGGCCATGCGCGCTCGCAACGAGCCTCACTTCCGCTGGAAGAGCCTGGTGCTGGTGTTTGGCTTGCAGGCCACGCTGGCGTGGGTCGTTTCCCTGTCCGCGCTCGCCGCCGTCATCAATCCGCGACAGTGGAACTGGATCGACGTCCTGGGCGTGTGCGTGGTCGTTTTCGGCGTTACGTTCGAGGCAGTGGCCGACTTGCAACTGGCCCGCTTCAAAGCCGACCCAGCCCATCGAGGGCAGGTCATGGATCGCGGCCTGTGGCGCACCTCCCGCCACCCCAACTACTTCGGTGAATTCTGCGTGTGGTGGGGCATCTACCTGATCGCCCTGTCGACGCAAGCATGGTGGGCGATTGCCTCGCCCGTGCTGATGACGGTCCTGCTGCTCAAGGTCTCGGGCGTGGCGCTGCTGGAGCACGACATCACTGAGCGGCGTCCCGGCTACCGCGAATACATCGCGCGCACAAACGCGTTCTTCCCCGGCCGGGCACGGCAGACGCAAGCCTGATACCTGAGTCCAGCGTTGCCTTTTGCCTTCCGCGTCACTGGCGCAGCCCGGCGTGCGCGACGTCGGGCGCGTGCTGTCGATGTATGTCGGGCCGAACGATGTGCTGGTGACGATGTATGTCGGGCCGAACGATGTGCTGGTGACGATGGATCTCGATTTCGACGCGGAAACGGATGCCGCCGCAGCGGCCCCTGCGATCAGCAACGTCGATTAGCAGGTTCGAGAACACTTTCCGGTGGTCAGGCGCCTGTTCATCGAGTCCGGCTCGGCGCCCGTTCGGCAGCGATGCTCTCGCCCGAATGCCGTCCGCCTGCCGGCCGAGGCACCAGTTGGCTTAGGACCCGCACCCGCTGCTAGCTCCCTGACAAGCCCAGGCGCCGACGCAACTCGGTGCGCCAGCGCACAGACGCCGACGCTTGCGGCGCCAACTATCAAGCGCTCGATTGCAGACGCTTGCAGCGCATTGCTATGGGTGCCTCCTGTACAACGGACGCCCGCCAGGGGCCCCAAAGGGCGCCGACCACATTCCCAAAGACCCCCATGAACATTCTGATGGTGTTGACCTCGCATGACCAACTCGGCGATACCGGCAAGAAAACCGGCTTCTGGCTGGAAGAATTTGCTGCGCCGTACTACGTATTCAAAGACGCAGGCGCCAAGGTGACCCTGGTGTCACCCAAAGGTGGCCAGCCGCCGCTGGACCCGAAGAGCGATGCGCCAGACGCCCAAACCGCAGCCACTGGGCGCTTCAAGGCAGATGCCGATGCCCGGCGCGCGCTGGCCCACACCGGCAAGCTGGCCGATGTGAAGGCGGCCGAATACGACGCTGTGTTTTATCCGGGGGGCCACGGCCCGCTGTGGGATCTGGCGCAAGACCAGCACTCGCTGCAGCTGATCCAGCAGATGCTCCACGCCGATAAAACTGTCGTTGCCGTGTGCCATGCACCCGGTGTGCTGTGGCGTGCCAAAGATGCCGATGGCGCCTCGGTGGTCAAGGACAGAAGTGTCACCGGCTTTAGCAACTCGGAAGAAGACGCCGCTGGCTTGACCCAGGTGGTGCCGTTTCTGGTGCAAGACCAGCTGGTGGAAAGCGGTGGTGTGTACAGCAAGGGCGCCGACTGGCAGCCCTTCGTAGTGACCGACGGGGCGCTCATCACCGGCCAGAACCCGGCTTCGTCGGAGCCGGCTGCGCGCGCGTTACTCGCACGTCAGGCCACGCGCTGAGCCATCCGCCCCACACCGACTCGAACCCCACCGAACCAGGAGCGCCCGATGGCCTACCGCAGCACCAACCCCTACACCAACATCGTGGAGAAGTCTTTCGACGAGCTGAGCGATCAGCAGTTGCAAGCCAAGCTGCAAGCCGCCCAAGCCTGCTTCGACAACACCTGGCGTGACCAGAGCTTTGCGCAGCGAAAGGCCGTGCTCAAGCGCGCAGCGGCTTTGATGCGCGAGCGCCAGCAGGCCTTGGCCGAGCTGGCCACACAGGAGATGGGCAAGCTCATCGGCCAGAGCACCGGCGAAGTGGCGCTCAGCGCTGCGATCATCGACTACTACGCCGACCACGCCGAGGCGTTTCTGGCGCCCGAGCCGCTGCAGACCGACAAGGGCCAGGCGGTGGTGGAGAGCAGCCCGTTGGGCGTGCTGTTTGGTGTGCAGCCATGGAACTATCCGTACTACCAGGTCGCCCGCTTCGCCGCGCCCAACCTGATGGCCGGCAACGTCGTGATGGTCAAGCACGCCTCCAACGTGCCGCAGTGCGCACTGGCCTTCGAGCAACTGATGCACGACGCCGGCCTGCCCGCCGGCGGCTACACCAACCTGTTCGTGTCGAAAGACCAGGTAGCCGCGCTGATCGACGACCAGCGCGTGCGTGGCGTGGCCTTGACCGGCAGTGAAGCGGCAGGTGCCGTGGTGGCTGCACGGGCCGGCCAGAACCTGAAGAAGTCGACCCTGGAGCTGGGCGGCAGCGACGCCTTCATCGTGCTGGAAGATGCCGACATGGCGCGCGCTGTGAAACAGGCTGTCAGCGGCCGCATGGGCAATGCGGGTCAGGCCTGTACCGCGTCCAAGCGCTTCATTGTGCTAAACGCCGTGGCCGATGCCTTTCTCGACCAGTTCAAAGCGTCGATGGCGCAGTTCAAGCCGGGTGACCCGATGGACGAACGCAGCACGCTGGCGCCGCTGAGCTCGGCCGAAGCGCTGGACAAGCTTGAAGAGCAGGTACGAACCGCGGTGCAGCACGGTGCCAGGCTGGTACTGGGTGGTAAGCGGGTGGCGGGCGCCGAGGGCAACTTCATGCAGCCCACGATCCTGACCGACATCGCCGAAGAAAACCCGATGTTCAGCGAAGAATTCTTTGGCCCCGTGGCCCTGTTCTTCCGCGTGCCCGATGAAGCAGCCGCCGTGGCGCTGGCCAACAACTCGCCCTTCGGCCTGGGTGGGTCGGTGTTCACGAAGGATGCCGAGCGCGGCCGCCGGGTGGCGCGCCGCATCGACACCGGCATGGTGTTCGTCAACTCGGCTGCGGTATCGCTGCCCGACCTGCCGTTTGGCGGCAGCAAGAACTCCGGCTATGGCCGTGAACTCTCGGCCGCGGGCATCCAGGAGTTCGTCAACAAGAAGTTGATTCGGGTGGCTTGATAAGCATCTTTGCAGCTGGTCAGGCGATGTGGAAGACAACATCACCTGAGATGCGGCTGTCTTTCTAATCGGCCAAAACGGTTGTTCAAAACAAATTCAAAGGAAATCTCCGTGTTCGACATCAAAGACGACAAGACCAATACCCAATCCTTCAAGATGGCCGGCAAATGCCCATTCGGCGGTGATCGCGTGGGCGGCGTATCGGGCACGCCGCCCACGCTTTCAGACTGGTATCCGGATCGACTGAAGGTCGAACAGCTCCACCACAACGGGCCGCAAGCCAACCCGCTGGGCGACGACTTCAACTATGCCGAGGCATTCAACAAGATCGACTTCGTAGCGCTCAAGAGCGATATCAAGGCATTCCTCACCTCGTCGGTCGCATGGTGGCCATCCGACTACGGCCACTACGGCCCACAGATGATTCGCATGGCGTGGCACGCTGCCGGCACTTATCGCATTGCCGATGGCCGCGGCGGTGCCGGCGAGGCCTTGCAACGGTTCGCGCCGATCAGCAGCTGGTGGGACAACGGCAATACCGACAAATCGCGCCGCTTGCTCTGGCCGATCAAGCAAAAATACGGGAACGCGCTCTCGTGGGCTGACCTGATGGTGCTGACCGGCAATTGCGCGCTCGAGAGCATGGGGTTCCCAACCTACGGTTTTGGCGGCGGTCGACGTGACGCGTGGGAGGCTGACACCAGCACCTATTGGGGCCCCGAGGTGTGGGATCCGAAGCATGTTTCCTCCCCTGACAGCATGGTCACGCGTGACAAGCGCTGGCGCGGTCAAAACGGCGACGCCGACTATGACCTCGAAAATCCCCTGGCCGCGTCGCACCAGTCGCTCATCTACGTGAACCCGGAGGGGCCATACGCGAACGGCGACCCGATGGGATCGGCGCGCGACATTCGCATCACCTTCACCCGCATGGCGATGAACGACGAAGAGACGGTTGCGCTGATTGCAGGCGGCCATGCCTTCGGCAAAAGCCACGGGATGGTCTCTGCCAAAGAGGTCGGACCGCCGCCTGAGATCGCGCCGATCGAGGCGATGGGTCTCGGCTGGCAAAACCTGGAAGGCACCGGGTTTGCCGAATACACGATGACCAACGGCATCGAGGGCAGTTGGACGCCCAACCCGACCCAATGGGACAACAGCTATCTGGAAAACCTCTTCAAGTTCGAGTGGCAGCAAACGAAGAGTCCGGCCGGTGCGCTGCAATGGACCCCCAACGACCCGAATGCGCCCAAGACCCCGGACGCGCATGTTCCCGGGCAGATGAATCCGCTGATGATGATGACCAGCGACATCGCCCTTACGGTAGACCCGGTCTATCGGGCAGTCTGCGAGAAATTCCTCAACGATTTCGACGCGTTCACACAGGCGTTTTCCAAGGCTTGGTACAAGCTCACGCACCGCGATATGGGCCCGCGCGAACGCTATCTCGGCCCGGAAAAGCGCAACGACAACGACCTGCTGTGGCAGGACCCGATTCCGGTCCGCGACCACGACGCGATCAGCGAAGAGGACGTCGCTGAACTCAAGCGAGCGATCATGGCTACCGGCGTTTCGGTATCTGATTTGGTCTTCACCGCCTTTTCGGCGGCGGCCACTTACCGCAACAGCGACAAGCGGGGTGGCGCCAACGGGGGCCGACTGGCGCTCGCGCCGCAGAAGGATTGGGCGGTCAACCGGCGAACCGTCCCGGTAATTGCGGTGCTGCGCGACGTCATGCAGAAATTCAACGGCAAGCAAATCGGCAACGCAAAGGTATCGCTCGCCGACCTCATTGTGTTGGGCGGTTGCACGGCGATCGACAAGGCGGCGTCCGATGCAGGTGTGCAGGTCTCGGCCCCGTTCACACCGGGTCGGCGCGACACGACGCAAGACCTGACCGACATTGAGATGTTCGAATGGTTGAAGCCGGTGGCCGACGGGTTCCGCAACTTCGTCAACGACCAGTTCGAGCAAATCGCCCCGAATGTTGCCCCCGAGGAAATGTTCCTCGACAAGGCGCAACTGCTGGCACTCACCGTACCCGAATGGGTCGCGCTGGTCGGCGGTTTGAGGGTCTTGGGCGCAAACCACGATGGCTCGGCCAACGGCGTTTTTACCGATCGGGTTGGCGTACTCTCCAACGATTTTTTTACCGTGCTGACGAGTATGGACTATGAATGGAAGAAGGCGGACGAAAAAGGCATGAGCTTTTCACTCAACGACCGTGCAAACGGCCAACTGCGGTTCAAGGCGACGCGCAGCGACCTGATCTTCGGCGCCAACAGCCAGCTTCGCGCAGTGGCCGAGGTTTACGCCGGTAGCGATGGACACACCCGGTTTGTGAAAGACTTCGTGAAGGTCTGGCACAAGGTCATGATGCTCGATCGCTTCGACGTTCGGGTTCAAGGCGCCTGACGACGACCAAGTTGAACAGGCGCAAAGGTCGACGTCGGGGCGTGAAGTTGCGCAGCAGTTCTTCCTGCCGATCCTTGTCTTGTCGTGGGCGACATCCTGAACCCTCAGAACGTGGATGATGCGACGGCGCAGGACGCGGTAATTTATTCCCTCGGGACCGGCGTGACCTTCAAACCTGTCACTTTGTTCTCGGACGGGACGCGGCATTTGCTGGACGCCATGACGGCGCATCGTGCAAGCGGATGCCGCCATCCAGTGGCGCGTGCCGCGCAATGAAATCCTGTATCGCAAGCCCGTCCGCAGGCAGGCCGGTTGCGCGAACAGGCCGCAGAAGCTATTGATCGACGGCTCCAAGCACAGCGCTCCTGAAAGTGAGGTCGCACATTAAGCCGTGTGCGCCCAATGGGTCTGTGCGTCGTCGTACCGAACAGTTCGTCAATGCGCCGGTATCAAAGGCGGCGCAGAAGCCGCCTCCAGGGATGGTCAAGCAGGTGGGGACGCGTGGCGTATGCCAGCGTTTGAGGGTGGGCGGGAGAGCCGGTTTCAGGGGTAATATGAACTGAAAGCGAAACTGCCCGATTGGCGCTCAAAGAGAGCCACCCACCACGTTGTTGCTGTACTGCGCCATGCGCGATGATGGTCCCGACTGGTACCCGCGAAGCCCGCGCTTTCCGGATAATGGATGGTTGGCGTTTATTGATCGGATCACCATTTTCGACGAACCGCCAGTGTGCAAGGCCCGAAATTGAATCCCACCCTGAATTCGATAAAGGCGCTGCTCTTCGTCCTTGTCGCGGCCATGGCGATTCCGCTGGCGGGCCTTCTGCTGTATACGCTGTATTCCGGCCCGCGACAGGCTGTACTGGAAGAGCAGTCCGCAGCGCGCACCCTGGCGATCGTGACGGCAGCCGACACCGCACGCACTCTGAAGGCGCACCGCGATGCGCTTACAACCCTCGCCAAGCGCCCACTCGTTCGCGCCGTGGACGCGACCCGCTGCGATCCCGCGCTGCGCGACATTCACCCCCTTTTTCCCGCGTCGATCGACGTGGCAGTGATTGGCCGATCGGGTGAGCTGGTGTGTTCAG
>Ga0163154_10000837_pt1 | contig 47909 bp, 42 predicted proteins | sample OliLakLV19MP9P1_FD_148649 | JGI IMG/M metagenome (GOLD analysis project Ga0163154, IMG submission 148649) | Freshwater microbial mat bacterial communities from Lake Vanda, McMurdo Dry Valleys, Antarctica - Oligotrophic Lake LV.19.MP9.P1 | ecosystem: Environmental > Aquatic > Freshwater > Lake >...
GGCATGTTGTGGTAGTGGTACATATTATTCAAACTTTCGTAGGCTCATGATGCAAAATCATCATTTGTTCGGCGCGCACCGCCAAAATGCGATAGGGAACGCCGTTCGTATCGGCAAATTCGACTTCGTAGCCATCGGGCGCAAGTGCTTCGACCAACGTACCGACTTGCGAATGTCCACAACCGCATGTCTGGCATTGGGTATTTTCATATCGCTTAATTCATCTCAATGCCGCCATCAACATTGATCGATTGTCCAGTGATGTAATCGGCGTCCGTCGAACACAAGAACGAGACCGCCGCCGCGATATCTTCGGGCGTGGCGGCGCGCTTGAGCGGCACCGAGTCGATGGTTTTCTGTATCCAGCCGCCTTGATCCAGCCCGAAACGCTCCGTTTGGATGCGATCAATATCCGTCCACATCGGCGTTGGCACGACGCCCGGACAAATCGCGTTCACATTGATATTATACGCCGCCAGCGCCATTGCCGCGCTCTGCGTCACGCTGATCACGCCCCATTTCGCGGCGCTGTAATCGGCGGCGAACGGGCGTCCACTCCGTCCCGCAATGGACGAGAAGTTGACGATCTTCCCATAGCTGTGCGGCGCGCGCCCTGCCGCTTTCACATCGTCAGGGATTTGCGCGATCATCTGGTTGGCGACAGTTTGCAGACAGAAGAACAGCCCGCGCAAGTTGACGCGGTGAACTTTATCCCAGTCGTCCGGCGGCAGCGTGAGCATGGATTGAGTCTTGTTCACACCCGCATTGTTGATCAAAATGTCGATGTGTCCGAAACGCGCGACCACATCCGTGACCATGCGCGCGATCTGCTCCAGATCGCCAATATCGATGGGATAGGCGAGCGCCTCCATACCCTGCGCCGTGCATTCGTCCGCGACGGCGCGCGCATTATCGGCGTTGTATTCCGCGATCACGACGTGCGCACCCTCTTGCGTGAGACGATGCGCGATCCCGCGCCCAATGCCTTGTCCCGCGCCCGTCACGATAGCGACTTTTCCAGCGTGGCGTCCGGCGATGATTTGCGGCATGTCAGTTGACCTCGCTAGGGCGCACAGAGCGATTTTCGGACGCGGATAGATACGCGGCGTTGACGACGCGCAGGGTGTTCAAGTTGTCGGCGGCGCTGTTGTCGGCGGGTTCGCTGTCCGTCTCGATGGCGTGCATCAGCGATCCCATCGTGCCGACGAACGCATCCGGTATCCACATTTCATCGAGCGTCGGCGTGATGGTTACGCCCTTGCCATACTTGGCGGACGTGATTTCGAGGCTGTCGGGGCGTCCCGTCGGATAGTTGTACATCAGCCCAATCGTCCCCGTGATCGCGCCTTCGGTGCCGATGAAGCGGAACGTTGCGAACGGCTCTGCCCATTCGTTGTAATGGTTGACGCTGACCAGCGCTTGCAAGCCGTCGGCGTAATCGAGGATCGTGATCGTCTTGGTCTCGCCTTTGACCACGCCCTGATTGGCATAACGCGCGTGGCGGCTCGTCACCCAGTCGGGATTGCCGAACAGATAGCGCAGCGAATCGAGATAGTGGATGCTGTGGAATGTGACTTCGAGACGCGGCACGGCGGCGAGCCAGGGCCACATGTGCCATGGCGTGGCGACGCTGACCTGAATTTGCGCGTCGGTCGGCTGCCCGATGATGCCCTGCTCGATCAGATGTTTGCTGGCGCGAATGCCGGCATCCCAGCGCATCTGCTGATTGACGGCTTGCTTGACGCCCGCCGCGCGCCCCAATTCTACAATCTTCACGGCTTCAGCGAACGTGTCGGACAGGGGCTTTTGGCACAACATATGTTTCTTGGCGGCGGCGGCTTTTTCGACGATACTCAACTGCGCCCACGGTGGCACGGCAATATCGACAATCTGCACATCGGGGTTGGCGAGTAAATCATCAACGCTGGTATAAACATGCGGGATCGCGTGGTCAGCGGCGACCTTGATCGCCGTCTCGATGTTCAAATCGGTACAGGCGACGACGCGAAAACCGGCTTTTTTGTAGGCGATCAAGTGCGCATATTGGACAATGCCGCCCGTGCCGACGATGCCGATACCATAATCGATTTTGCTGCCCAAACGCGGCTTGTATTCGACGGAAAACGGAAGTTGAGGGGCATCAGTCATAAAATCATCTCTCGAAAAAAATCAGATACGAAAAGGTGCAGTCGAGCGTCGGTCGAATTATAATTTATAAAAGTAGCGCGATTCATCCGATAACGCAAATAATGACAAAAATTCAGAAAAGAGGCAAGTCATGAAAATCGATACCCATCAGCATTTTTGGAACTTGAACGAGGTCGCCTATGCGTGGCTCGTCCCGGCATACGGCGCGATCTATGCCACGTTCACGCCGCAGCAGCTCGATCCCATGCGCCGCGCCGCCGGAATCGACCAGACCGTGCTGGTACAGAGCGCCGACTCGTATGAGGATACCGCGTCGATGCTTGTCCACGCCGACTACAACGATTGGATCGGCGCGGTGATCGGCTGGGTCAATCTGCTCGACCCAGCGGAAACCGAAGCGCGCATCAGCCAGTACGCCAAGCATCCGAAGTTTCGCGGCATCCGCCACCTGATTCACACCGAAGCGGACGCCGATTGGGTGGTACAAGACGCGGTGATCGAGTCGCTTAAGGTGTTGGCGGCGCACAATATGATCTTCGAGGTCGTCGCCGTGTATCCGAACCATCTCAAGCATATCTCGACGTTGGCGGCACGCGTCCCGAACTTGACGCTCGTCATTGACCACCTCGCCAAGCCGCCGATTGCGAATAAAGAGATGGGCGGATGGGCGGAACAACTCAAAGCGGCGGCAGATGCCTCCCCCACCGTCTACGCGAAAGTCTCTGGGCTGAACACCGCCGCCGCACCCGGTTGGACGGCAGATGATCTCAAACCGTATATCGATTACGCGATTGACTGCTTCGGCGCAGATCGGCTGATGTTCGGCAGCGATTGGCCCGTGTGCATCCTCAACGGCGACTACGCCAGCGTGTGGGATGGTACAGTGAAGGCGCTGCACGGACGCGCCCAAACGGAAATCGACGCGATCTTGGGCGGGACGGCGATGCGGGTGTATCGGTTGTCAGCTTAAAAATCACTTGAGAGGTACGCACCGCATGGCTCGTCCGTAAAGAAGCCTGAGTTTTTGGATCGCTTCATCTCACCCCCCAAACCCCCTCAGCCATTGCGTGGGGGTGAGGTGAACGGTTTAGAGCCGATCCAAAACTCAGGTTAAACAAGGCAATATCGTTCTTGGGTATGGCGTGCCATGCCCAAGATGCCCCTCTTTTCTTGGTTCACGATTAGAACGTGACCACGCGCAGCACCAGCACGATTCCCCACAACATCAGCGCAATCATCAGCCAATTGGTGGCAAAGCGCGCCCAACGATACTTCTTCGTGGCAATCCCCGCATTGGCGTGAATTTGATTCAAGAGCGCAATGTTGTGATCGTCATGCGTCAGCGCATTGTATTCATGGATAAACTGTTCGCGCTCCATCGCTTGAATATCCCCGAAGAAATATAGCGACCGAGCCGTCTGCTTTTGAAAGCGCGGCGTCAGCGTCATGGTCACGCAGTAAGCGACCACCACTAGCGAGAGCAGGAGCAGAATCGTGGTGGTGAGCGCGAACAGATCGCGCACGGTATTCATTGAATCGAATTCGAGGATCGGATTGGTGAGCGAGAACGCAGCAACCAACAGCGTGACTGCCGAAAAAATCCACTGCGCCTTGCGATCCGCGTAGTGAATCAACAGATGCAAGTCTTTCAACTGTTCCATTAAATGCTCTAAACGCGACTCATCTACGAGTTTATCGTTTGTGCTAGTCCAATCGCTCATGATACCCACATCCACCTAACGTCCAAGTGAAAACACGCCGCATGATAGCGAAAAATGTTTAAGGTGATGTGATCGACTCGGCAAGTTTGGGCTGATCTTCGCTATAATGGACAAGATTTTCACAAGGAGACTGTATGAGCGCACTTTTGGAGCGCGTCCAACGCGAAGGCAATCCGCTGATCGACGGCGATCAAGTCACATTCGTCTGGGAGGGCGAGGCGCACGCTCCGCAGCTTGTCGGGGATTTCACCAACTGGGGCGAGCGTCCGATCACGCTCACCCATGTTGAACGCGGTGTGTGGGCGCACACCGTCGCGCTCCCACGCGATGCGTATGTTGAATACAGTTTCATTTACAAGCCAGATATTGAAGAACGCTTGGTCGATCCACACAGTCGGCATGTGATCTGGAATGGCGTGGACAGCGTGAATGACACCTTCACGATGCCCGGTTTTGCCCCGTCGCCGCTGACTACACGCCAACCGAATGTCGCGCGCGGCGCGGTCAGCGAGCATCAAGTCCCGGCTGGGCGCTGGCTGGCGACGCCGCATCGCCGTACTTTGCTGTACAAGCCGCCCGTCGATGAACCCGTGCCGCTGGTGATCGTATGGGATGGCGGCGATTACATCGGGCGGGCGCAGCTGAATATCATCGTCGATAACCTCATTGCGCAGAAACGCATTCGTCCGATTGCGCTGGCGTGCATCGATAATGGACAACAAGCGCGTCTGACGGAGTATTTCTGCAACGACTCGACGATCTCATTCTTGCTCTCTCAACTGCTGCCCTATGCGCATAAGCACCTGAAGTTGGTCAATCCCGCCGATGAGCCGGGTGCGTATGGTGTCTTGGGCGCGTCGATGGGGGGATTGATGGCGCTGTATACGGCGCTGCGCATCCCGCAGTTGTTCGGACACGTCGTCAGTCAGGCGGGCGCGTTTTTCATTGATGACCAAGTGGAAACCATGATCATCGATCATCTCGTCGAGAGTCTTCCGGTCAAGCCGATCAAAATCTGGCAAGATGTCGGGACGCTCGATTGGCTGCTGCTCGGCAACCGCGCGATGCACGAGCGGCTGGTGCGCAAGGGTTACGACGTGACCTATCACGAGTACAGCGCGGGACACAATTACACGATCTGGTCGAACTATGTGGAACGCGGGTTGGAGGCGGTGTACGGGGTGTAAACCCAATCCCCCTATTCTGTCTGGAGTAGGGGTGTGACGATAGTTCTGTTATGATCAATCGCATCGAGCAGTTGTTCAACAGCGTGTTCTAAACGTCGAAACGAGCGGGAATGCGCACGCGCTAAAGTAAAATCGATGTTCGCAGTCAACGAAGCCTGATCAAGCGTTTCTTTGTAAATCGTTCCGGCTGGCATTTGGGCTGACAGCCAGCCTTTGACATTGCGTTTCGCTTCGACATCGCCATCGAACGCTGCATCGGTCTTGATGCCCTTCTTTCCAGCCACCGTTGCTAAACTGGCAAGAAACCAAGCTTCATATTCACACTTGGCACAGACGATCACCGTCGGAATGGTCAAACCGCGCTGTTGGGTGCGGTTTCCGAGCGCACATGCCAACTCGACGGCGCAGTCTTCATCAGCATCGAGCAAGACGATAATCCCATTCGCCTTTTCGATGGCAGCGTAGTTCAAGAACTTCTCAAGACCGTTTGGCTTGGTTAGATTTGGTCGTCCATAGGCAGATTTTGCTGAACTGATTTCGACATCATAACGGTCGTAGGTTTCATGCAACAGCCGCCGAAGCAGGATTGGAAAGGCATTTTTCTCGCCATCACCTTCAACAATCGGGATAATTTTCGGCACGTCGTCTCAACTTTCAGACGGCTGGCGGCGCAGTTCACCATCGATACGGAGCAGATCGCTGGCTTGAAAAAGATGTGTTTCAATGGCTTCGCGCTGTGCCGCATCCACGATGCCGATCTGTGTCCCTTCAATCGTGCGTTCGACGACGCGCAAATCGTTGACATCGAAGCGGCTGATCAGATCGGGACTGTGGGTGGTCACGATAATCTGACTGCGCGTGGCGGCTTCTTTGATCACATCGCACAAGATACCTGCCGCGCCGGGATGAATCGTGAGTTCAGGTTCTTCGATTCCCAAAAAAGTACGAGGCGGTTCTTGATACAAAGCAATCATCAACGCCAAGATTCGCAGCGTTCCATCCGATTCCTGCGATAAATCAAAGAGACTACCGTCGTCATGTTTCAACTGTGTCACCAAAAATCCGCTCACAGGCGTTACGACCACCCCGCTCACGCCGGGAATGGCAGTATCCAAATTCCGCTCCATATTTTCACGTCGTGCCTCGACGCCCAAAAATGTTTTGAGGACTGATGCCATGTTACGTCCATACCGTTCGAGCGGGTAATCGTTACTGGGTCGCTGCGGATTTCTGAGTTCGTCATTCGGAAAAATGGAATAAAAACTCGTTGCGGTGAGAAAATCGTAGAACGGTTTAATTTCTGGTCTTTGGGCGACTAACGGTAAAATCAAGGTTCGGTCTTGCGCTTTTATAGCGGTACCCATCGGTTCGACTTTCCACACTCCATTTTCGATCTCATATTGAACGATTTCGTCATAACGATAGCTTTCACGTTTGACGGCATACTCGTTGCGTTTTTGGCTCCCCAAAGTCAAGGTATATTCAATTTTAATTTCACCATACAGGAATGAAAGCGTAATCACAACATCGAAAGGTCGCCCTTTTTTTGACCAGCGCCGTAAGCGACCCATTCCCCCACGCTCTGTAATGGCGTTATCTAACCCCCGTTGCAAGGCGTCAGTGACAAAGCGCAATACATCCACAAAATTACTTTTCCCCGCTCCGTTTTTCCCGACCAGAACGGTCAAATTGCCCAGATCAGCCCGAATCTCAGCAATGCTGCGAAAATTTTTGACATGTATTTGGGTGATCCGCGCGTTCATCGTTTTGAGTATCCGATTTGAGTCCTCATTTTAGCGTTCCATCGTCACATCCACATCGGGGAAAATCGCGCGCACCGACACGTTGCCCCACAGCGGTGACGCGATGTCGTCCTCCATGCCATATGCCCCGACACGCGCGAACTTGCCCGCTTGGAGTGAATAGACTTCGATCAACTTGATGCTGGGATCGACCAGCCAATATTCGCGCACGCCGTATTTTTCGTACAAGTCGTATTTTTGGCGGCGATCTCGGCGCGCTGTGCTTGGTGACAGCACTTCCGCGATGAAATCGGGCGCACCTTCAAGTTTATGTTTCGCGTTCGGACGGCATTTGCCGTCGGGCGCGATCCAGAAAATATCTGGTTGAGGCGTATTGGTCTCGTCAAACTTCACGTCCATCGGCACAAAATAGACCTTGCCGCCTCGCGTTTTCACCTCCGTTTTCAACCAAAAGTGCAAATCGCTCAGCGCAGTCTGATGTTCGAGGTCGGGCGACGGCATCTCGTAGATGGCTCCATCGATGAGTTCGACATAGTGGTTGGTTTCGGGAAGCTGCATGAACTCGTCATCGGTAATTTTTCTGGTCGCAACCGCCATGATTCACCCTCACGCTCAAAACGAACCCCATTTGATTCTACATCAAACGGGGTTCGCGGACTTGAACTAATACGAGGGCATCGTCGTATCGACGTACTTCGCCCATGCCAAGATGCCGCCCTCTAGGTTGACCAGCACGTTCTCATAGCCGACTTGACGCAGCAGCTTGATCACGTCGGTGCTGCGGATGCCCGAACGACAGTGGACGATCACCTCGCGGTCACGCGGAATCTCCGCCAAGACCGTCTGTTCCGCCGTCTTGCGCTTCGACAACACATCTTCAACCGCCAGCACGATATCCGGCTTCGGAATTTTCACCGTATCTTCGAGCGCCGAAATCGCCCATTCTTCGGGATTGCGCACATCCAAGATGTACAGATTGTCGCCCGCGTCGATGCGCTGCTTCAGATCAACCGCTGTGATTTGTGGAATTGGCGCGCTTGCGTTGCTCACGTCCCCATGACTCCCATTATGTGATTTGCCGTTGGCGCTGATGGTAGCCGCTTGCCCCGCTGGTGTCGAGTGGTCGTGCGCCGGGACGCCGCAGAACGCCTCGTAATCGATCAGGACGACCTGCTCCGCCGGGATGCCGCAGACTGGGCAATGTACGTCTTTGCGAATCTTGATCGGCGTGAAGCTCATCTCCAGCGCATCGTAGAGGATCATGCGCCCGACCATCGGCTCACCGATGCCCGTGATCAGCTTGATCGCCTCCGTCGCTTGCATCGTGCCGATGATGCCGGGCAGGACGCCGAGTACGCCCGCCTCTGCACAGTTCGGGACGAGTCCCGGCGGCGGCGGTTCGGGGAACATGCAGCGATAGCACGGACCCTCTTTGGCGTAGAACACGCTCAGTTGACCATCAAACCGCAGGATGCTCCCATAGACGTTCGGCTTGCCCAATTTCACGCACGCATCGTTGACCAGATAGCGCGTCGGGAAATTGTCCGTGCCGTCGATGATGATATCGTAGGGCGTCATCATCTCGATGGCGTTGTCGCTGGTCAACGGCTCGTTGTACAGATCGAGCTGAATATCGGGATTCAGATCGCGCAGCCGCTGCGCCGCGCTCTCGACCTTCAACATGCCGACGGTGGAAATGCCATGCACGATTTGGCGCTGCAAGTTGCTCTCGTCCACCACATCGTAATCGACCAAGCCAATCCGCCCGACGCCTGCCGCCGCCAAATACAGCGCGACGGGGCTGCCGAGTCCGCCTGTGCCGATGATCAGCACGCTTGCCGCCTTCATGCGGCGCTGTCCTTCGATGCCGAACTCCGGCATGATCAGGTGCCGCCCATAACGGGCGATCTCGCTGTTGCTTAGTTCCCCAAATTTCTGGACAAGGGGCTGCATCGCGCTATGCCTTTCCGCCTGCAACGGTGGGAATGATGCGCAGGCTTTCGCGCTCCGAAATTTCAGTCTCTAGCCCGCTGAGGAAGCGAATGTCGTCCTCGCCGATGTAGATGTTGACGAAACGGCGCAGTTCGACGCCGTTGAAAAGATGATCGCGCAATGCCGGAAACTGGCGCGTCAGATCATCAATCGCCTGTCCAACGGTCGCGCCGCTGACATCGACTGCCTTCTGTTGATTCGTGTACGCCCGTAACGGGGTCGGAATAGTGATGTTCGCCATCGTTTATGCCTTGATCCTCTCTTTATCCGCGCAAAACCGTTCCCAATGCTCGCGCAAGTAACCGCCGACGAGCGTTGTCATGGTATCGACCTCCACCAAGAATGAGTCATGTCCGAAATCGGCGTGAATGTGCCGATAGCACACGTCGCGCCCAATCGTCTCCAAGCCATCGACCAGATCGCGCGCTTGCTGGGCGGTATACAGCCAATCGCTCGAAAAGCTGACGATCAAGAACGCCGCGCGCGTCGGCAAAAGTGCGTCTGCTAACGTCGGCTGCCCGTCCCCGACATCGAAATAATCGAGCGCCTTGGTGATGTATAAGTAGCTGTTGGCGTCGAACCGTCGATAAAACTTTTCGCCCTGATGACGGAGGTAGCTCTCAACTTCAAATTCCACGTCGAAATGATACGGGATGCGGTCGTGTCCGCGCAGCCGCCGCCCAAACTTCGATTCCAACGAGTGTTCACTCATGTAGGTGATATGCCCGACCATGCGCGCAACTGCCAGTCCTGGATTCGGCGGTTCGCCGTCGTAGTAATCGCCGCGATTCCAGCGCGGATCGGCGTAGATCGCCTGCCGCCCAATCTCGTTGAAAGCGATATTTTGCGTCGAGGAACGCGGTGTCGCTGCCAAAAACAGCACATGGCGCACGCGCGCCGGGAAATCGAGCGCCCATTGCAACGCCTGCATTCCGCCCATGCTGCCGCCCGCCGTCGCAAACAGCGCATCGATACCCAAGTGGTCGATCAAGTGCCGCTGTGCCGCCACCATATCGGAGATCGTGACCATCGGAAAACGTAAGGCGTAGGGCTTGCCATCCGGCGCAAGCGATACGGGACCCGTGCTGCCCATGCAGCCGCCAATGACGTTGGAGCATATAACAAAGAAGCGATCCGTATCGAACATCTTACCCGACCCAACCGCCTCATCCCACCAACCCGGCTTCTCGTCTGGATCGTCGGTATAGTAGCCGGCAACATGCGCATCGCCCGACAGCGCATGACAGATCAAGATCGCGTTGGAGGATTCCGCGTTCAGCGTCCCATACGTCTCATAAGCCAGCGTGAACGACTCCAACACCTTGCCAGACGTCAGCGGCAGCGGCGCAGCGAAGTGCGCAAACTGCGTCTCGACAATCCCGACTGTGCCGGGTTCGTGGGGGCGGCGCCCGTTGGCGGTCATTTCAAACTCCTTACCTCATCCCCAAATCCCCTCTCGATATGGAGAGGGGATTTTGACATTCTACCTCATGGAGCGGGATGAAGTGAGGTTACGTCAGCGCGTGAATCGTCGTCCCCTGCGATATCGTGAGCGCTTGATCCAAGTCCCACAGCAGATCGTCGATGTTTTCGATGCCGATTGCCAAGCGGATATAATCGCCCGTGACGCCGGACGCGGTCTGTTCCGCTTCGCTCAGTTGGCTGTGCGTCGTCGTCGCAGGGTGAATCGCCAACGAGCGCGTATCCCCGACGTTAGCGAGATGGCTGAACAGTTTCAGACTGTCGATGAACGAGCGTCCTGCATCGCGTCCGCCCTTGATGCCGAAGCCAAGCACCGCACCTGCGCCGTTGGGCATGTATTTCTTGGCACGGTCGTGGCTCGGATGATCCGCCAAGCCAGGATAATTCACCCATGAGACGGCGGGATGCTGCTGCAAGTATTCCGCGACGGCTTGCGTATTGGCAATATGCTTCGCCATGCGCAGCGACAGCGTTTCCAAGCCGATGATGTTCAAGAAGCTGTTGAAAGGCGCTTGCGATCCGCCGAAATCGCGCAGCCCGACGACGCGCGCGCGAATGATGAACGCCAACGCGCCAACCGCGTCCGCGAACACCACGCCATGATATGCCTCTTCCGGTTGGACGATGCCGCGATGCCGTCCGCTGGCTTTCCAATCGAAGTTGCCGCCGTCGATGATCACGCCGCCAATGCTCAAGCCATGTCCGCCGATCCATTTGGTCGTGGAGTGCAAGCTGATGTTGACGCCCCACTTAAACGGCTGGAACAGATACGGCGTGCCGAAGGTATTATCGATCACCAGCGGCAGCCCGTGCGCGTGCGCCAACTGGGCGATGCCCTCGAAGTCGGGGATTTCCAACTTGGGGTTGCCGATGGTCTCCAAGTAAATGAACTTGGTTTTTTCGTTGATGTACGGCTCGAAGTCCGCCGCGTTCGTCCCCTGTACGAAATGCGCCTTGATCCCCAAATGGCGCAGGCTCTGCGAGAACAGCGTATATGTGCCGCCGTACAGCGCCGCCGACGTGATGAACTCGTCACCCGCATCCGCCAGCGACAGCGCCGTCAGCGTCTCGGCGAACTGTCCAGAGGCAGTCGCCAGCGCCGCGATCCCGCCTTCAAGCGCGGCAATGCGCTGCTCGAACACATCGTTGGTGGGATTCATGATGCGCGTGTAGATGTTGCCGAATTCCTGCAAGCCGAACAGCGCCGCCGCATGATCCGTATTGCGGAATTGATAGGCGGTCGTCTGGTAAAGCGGGACCGCGCGCGCGCCCGTCGTCGGATCAGGCTTGTAGCCCGCGTGCAGCGCCAGCGTGTCGAAGCTGTGCTGATGGTCGTCGGGATGGTTTCCGTTTTCGGTCATGATATCTCCTCCTAGAAAAAGTAATGAGCGTTGAGGGGTGAGTAATGAGGGAAAAACAATGTATGTAATCGAGTTAGTCCTGTGTAGACGACGCGATTTTCGCGTGTGGGCATAAAATGAGATGCTCACGCGCGATTAATCACCGATCTTCACGAGCTTTTACTCGTCACTCATCACTCATCAGTGTATTTTAGGGCTGATCACCCTTGCGAATCGGCGCGCCGATCAGATTGCCCCATTCCGTCCACGAGCCGTCATAATTGCGCACGTTCTCGAAACCCAAGATGTACTTGAGCGCGAACCACGTATGCGACGAGCGTTCCCCGATGCGGCAGTACGCCACCACATCCGGCTTATCGGCGGTCACACCCTTGCCACCATACAGCGCCGTGAGTTCCGCCTTGCTCTTGAATGAACCATCTTCCGTGACGGCTTGCGCCCACGGAATGTTCTTCGCGCCGGGAATGTGACCGGGACGCTGTGCCGTCTCGCTCATGCCGGGCGGCGCGATGATGTCACCGACGTATTCAGCCGGCGAACGCACGTCCACCAACGCGAACGGATCGCTTTCGAGGCGCGCGCGGATGTAATCGCGGTCAGCGCGTAGATCGGCGTTGACATGCGCGACGGTGTAGGTCGCCGCCGGATAGCTTGGCACGTCAGTCGTCGTCTCGCGGCTCTCCGCCAACCATTTCTTGCGCCCGCCGTCCATCAGGCTGACGGCTTCGTGTCCATAATATTTGAACAACCAGAAGGCATAGGCGGCGAACCAGTTATTGTTGTCGCCGTAGAGGACGACATGCGTATCCGGCGCGATGCCCGCTTCGCCCAACAATTTTCCAAAATCGTCCTTCGAGATAATGTCGCGCGCGACCTGATCTTGGAGCTGCGACTGCCAATTGAACGCGACCGCGCTCGGTGCGTGTCCCGTCGCGTACTGCGTCGTATCGACATCGACTTCGACCAAACGGACACTCGTATGATTGTCCGCCACCCACTGTGTGCTGACCAATGCCTCGACCATCTTCCCTGCTCCTCGTGTGTTGTGCGTTTCGCTCGCTGCAAGCACCAAGTTGGCGGCGTCGAACGCCCCCCGATCCACACGCAACTGCCACGCGCGCATATCGACCGCCTTGGCGTTCATAACCGATGTAATGATGTAGACAAAATTGGGCAGCGCGTGATCCCGGTCGTAGATCGACGGAATCGCGGGCGAATTCGGATGGCTGTGGAAATAGCCGACCAACGTCAGCCCGCGCGCGTCGGCTTCATCTTCCATACGCGCCCAATCGAGGGGAGTCATTTCGTAGCGATGGAATTGTTCTTCGGCGGCGAATGTGTTGAGGACGCCGATCACGTCCACAATTTCGACGGTTGAAGCTGCGCTGTGACCGAGCAAGAAACCGCCGCCTTCGTTGGGGAACGCCGCCTCCATCTGCGCGAAGACGCGCTGTTGGAGATCGGGGGACAAAATCACGTTCGTGGTCATGCGCATCCTTTGCGCTTCGCTGTCCGATGAGTCGCCGCGTCCGCTTCATTGCAACAAAAAACGCTCCCCTTCGCGGAAGGTGAGCGTTCGCCGTTTGCAATCCAAGTTTGAGATGCAGTCGTGCGTGTGCCTCACGTCCCCCGCGTGTGGGTGTGATCCATACAACACATCATGCAGCACATCGCAACCGATGGCAGGAGGTGTGTTGAGGGGGTGAGGGTGGCACGGAATGCATTCATACGAAAGAGGATAACGGGGTTGGGCTGAAAAAGCAAGGGGATGGAGCAAATTCGAGAAAGTTGCACCGGCTCAAACGGGTTCAGCAGTTTGGCGTCCCAAAAGGATTAGCGCCCGCGCCCGTCGCCGGATTTTGATGCGCCGTCACCGCGACAATCTCCACATACGAACACGTCGCCGTACCGGGCAGCTTATAGACACCCTCATAGACGCCATTGACCGCGCTGCTTTGTGCGAGCGTCCATGTATTGGTGGCGGCGTCGAAGGTCGGCGCGGGATACAGCGTCGGGTTGTCGGAGTCGAGCGATCCGCCTTCGATTTCAGCGATGATGGCGTTCAGCTTGGATGGATCGTCGGCGGCATCGGTGATCAGAGTGGGGAGGGTCATGGTGTGCTGCTCCTATAGTGAACTATCCATCGTCGTATATCACATCGTGCTAGGGTGTCGATTCCGTGTGCAGGTCGGGCAGCCAACCGTAGCATGATTGCGAATCGATGGGGCAACCTGCAATATCACGACGCATGGTTCCATCGTTCCGAACCACAAATACATTTGACACTCCAAATCCCTCTATAGTTTCTACTCGGATACGCCATTCACCCGATGCGCTCGGTATATTCCGCTGTCCATATTGAATAAATGGAATATAATTGAGCGCGCGGCGAGTTGTATTCATAAGATTTTGAAATAAATTTACTGGAATAGACCCTATTTTAATGCCTTGAAGATCAAGTACATCTATTGTTCGACTACCCCATAGTATAATATATTGTCCATCATTAGACCAAAAGATATCATAAGTATTTTGTTTTTGTTCCAATACAGCATAAATGTCAATTTCCAAAATAAATTCGTTAACTTCTGGATCATACAATTTGATGTATGCTTCTCCATTGTCTGGAGAATACGTTCTCAAATGAAGTAAGAGCAATTCATGATTTTGATGCCAAAGCAGATGCGCAACCATCAACTGTTGGTGTGTTGGACGCTCTGGACTCGATTGCTGAATGTGACGTGCAATAGTTCCATTTCGACTTAAGATATAGGCGTCTCGACTCGGTATTCCATTCGACCCAAGATGCGACCAAACGAACCATTGACCGGATGGCGACCATCCTGGTCCGACTAGATATCCATCTCCAGCAGCGTTGATAGGACTTGGCAATTGAAACGAGGCAAAAATTTGTCTATCTGTACCGTCCGCGCGTTCGATGACAAATATACCTTCTCTGGCTACGAAATAGTAAAGATATGGTGCTGTAAAATCTGTCCGAGAGTTTTGAAAAGAAGACAACGCTACAATCAAAACAACAATTGTTGTAAAGTAGTAGGGCAACTTTAAAGTTAGCAACATGATTAAATATTATTTCTTGGTAGCGGATCAGGATAAAGCCGGTCAAAAGAAATTAACCATAGATCAGGGACTTTGATAAAATACCACCAATAAAAATCGAAGAAACTGAACTCGTCACCGAAATCCTCAGGGATACGTGTACAATAAAATGGTCTTGGATCGCCATCTTGCGTTCCGGGCAAATCAGCTACATATAAGACATCTAGTTGAGAAAGTGGAGTACCACTTGCTGGGCTACCAACACATTTTACCGCTGCCTGCCGTCCTGTAATGATGAAACCATGCGCTGATTGAGTACCGCGGGTAACTACATAGTCACCAACATTCATGAAAGCAATTTGTCCAGCTACCGCGCCAAGATTTGTAGCAATTTCTGCATACTTGCGGTCTTCAAGAATCTCACTTAATGGATATCCACTTGGAAAATATGTATCACTATTTGAGTTTAAACCAATTACCTGATCAATTGAAATCGTTTTGTACTTCTCTACACCCGAAGCTGTATTTGAAACAAATTGATTGTTTATATTATAAAATAATGTAATACCACCCCCAAGCACATTGGGATTTCCTAGCAGAAACCCAGCGAGTCGCGCGTCGTTGGGCAAATCAACAGGAGTATCAGTATCTTCAACAGTATTCGTTTCATTGTGATTTCGCCAAATTAGATTGTCTCGAAATGCACCTAAATCTGTTAGGGGCGGAGCAACACACCATCCAACGGAAACATCTGGGTCGCAAGTGTTGATTATGCCCGTCGTCATCATGGGAATGCCACCAGCGCGTAAGCAGAATGAGATAAACCGCGCTGAGTCTGTGCCGACGTTAGGAAATTGAATTCCATCTACATTACCGTCAGAAGTATCACCTCGTGATCCTTGATTGGCAAGCTGAATCGCTTTAAGCGCCGCTTGAAAGCGTCGATACCGAAATGGCACGTTCTCATACAGCGCCCGCGCCGACACGCTCTGATCCGTCCATGGCGTTAACACCCCATTGACCAGTGTTGGCAACGCTTCTTCACCGAACGCACCCGTGTATTCAAATCCGACCATTTCGTTCACGCGCGCGATGATCGTATTCTTCAACGCCATGTTCATCGCCTGACGCAGTTCCAATTTCAACGCCGACGCCGCAGGTTGAACGAGCCGCTGCGTCAGCCCGTCCAAATTCGCCGCCGTCACCTGTCCATCCACCAAATAGCGATAGCCTGCCCCCAAGTCAACCACGTTCACCACGTTTGGCACAAGGAAGGTCGAACCAACCAGCCCGCGAATCTTCAGCAGATACCAATCGCGCACCGCTGTTTGAAATTCCGGCGTGATCGCCGTTTCCAAAAGCGTCGGAAAGGCTGTCGTTTGATTTTGGACATATGTCTCTAGTTCCGCGCGCGCGATGACGGCGTATACAAAATCGCGTCCCACCCACGTCGGTAAAACGGCGGTAGGCAATTCGGGAAAGCGCGCCTGTAAAATCGTGTTGATGGCGCTAACCAATTGCAGGCGCCAGCCCTCGATGAAGTCGGGAAAGACGGTTTGCAACGTGTTCCCAATCGCGGTGACATCGCCCGCTGCCAGCGGCTCGATCTTCTGCCACACGTCCCATTTATCTGCGCCGCTGTCCGCCACCGTCTTCTCGAAGTCGAAGCCCAACTTCGTGTTGATACTTCCCTTACCGTCCCGATAGACGTAATCCCCGCGCTTGAGCGCCGCCAGATAGTCTGTATGACGGTCGCGCGCCGTGTACAGCGCCGTCAATTTCGCGCTCGGCTGCGTCGCCGCGTTTGCCTGATCGAGCGATTGTCGGTACGCGGTCAGCGCCGTGCGCGCGGCGTATAGGTGGGTGAGCGTCTCAGCGTTACGATTGGTCATGCACGTTCAGGTCTCGTTTATCTTACTGAACCCAGCATACCGCAAAAAAAAAAAAGGAGTCAAGTAGATTCTGCGCATCGGGGGCAGGCGTGGGGGAACGGTGCATCGTTACGACGTCAGATAGTCCTAGATCAGCTTCATTCAGGCGCACCACGTCGCTAACCCACAATTTGAACGATACCACGCCTAGTCGTGGTTTGAACGTTCGTTTAGAATCAGCTTCAAATCGATTGCCAATCAAAAGAGCATCCGTCATGACCGCAAAGACCGATTATTTGTTTCGCGGCGATATCGCTGAACTCGATCCCGATATCGCTGCATTGATCCGCCACGAGACCGCGCGCCAAGAACGCTATTTGATCATGATCGCGTCGGAAAGCACCGTCCCCGCCGCCGTGCGCGAGGCGCTGTCGTCGTCGTTTCATAATTTGTACGCCGAAGGCTACCCGCTCGATGAAACGCGCACCATGTCGCAAACCGAGATTCTCGATTACAACGCGCGCTTGCCTGAATACCGTCGCATCGCGGACAAACGCTACTACAAAGGCACAGAATACGCTGATGTGGTCGAGGCATTGGCGCGACGACGCGCGGCAGAATTGTTCGCCACGCCAAAATACCCCGCCGATAAGCTGTTTGTCAACGTGCAGCCGCTCTCCGGCGCGCCCGCCAACAGCGCGATCTTCAGCGGCTTGATCACGGTGGGCGATACGATCATGGGGCTGGATTTACTGCAAGGCGGACACCTCACGCACGGCAGCCCGGTCAATCGCAGTGGCAAGCAATACAAAGCCGTCAGCTACAGCGTCGATCCGGTCACGGAACGACTCGATTACGACTCGATTATGGCGCTGGCGAAGGAACATCGCCCGAAAATCATCATCGGCGGCTATACCAGCTATCCGTTCGCGCCTGATTGGGCGGCGCTGAAGCGGATCGCGGAGGAAGTCGGCGCGTATTTAATGGCGGATATCGCGCACGTCGCCGGGTTGGTGATCGCGGGTGTGTATCCATCGCCTGTCGGGATCGCGGATGTGGTCAGTTTCACGACGCACAAGACGCTCGCGGGACCCAGAGGCGCGGTGATCATCACGCATCGCGCCGACGTAGCGAACAAGGTGGATCGCTCGGTGTTTCCCGGCGAACAGGGAGGCCCCCACGTCAACACCATCGCGGCGCTGGCGGTTGCGCTCCGATTGGCATTTTCTGATCAGTTCCAGACGCTTCAGCGGCGCACGGTTGCCAATGCAACGCGCTTGGCGCTCAAGTTTGCGGAACATGGCTTGCGCGTCCCCTACGGCGGCACGGATACGCATATGGTCTTGTTGGACTGCAAAAGCATCGTCGGCGCGGACGGAACAACCCTCAGCGGCGATATGGCAGCGCGCATCCTCGATTTGGCGGGCATCGTCTGTAATCGCAATACGATTCCCGGCGACGTGGCGGCACTGCGTGCGTCCGGCTTGCGCTTCGGCACGCCGTGGATTACGCAGCGCGGCTTTGGCGAAGCGGAAATCGATGAATTAGCGTCAATCATCGCGGATTTGCTCAAGGCGTGCGTGCCGTTCAGCTACACCGGACGCAAGCGCGAAGAACCGCGCGCGAAAGTCGATTTCGATACGCTGGAGATCGCCAAGCGGCGCGTGCGCGATTTGACAGCGCGCATCGGCATCGATACGGACGCTGGGGGCGACGAGTATCCCCACATTTCGTACATGGCGGACGACGCGCACGGCGCAACGCTGCTGATTCGTGGCATTGGGAATGTGACAGCGGCGCGCTTCTTGGATGCGATACTGATCAACGATGTCAGCAGCATGAGCGTCGATGAAGTGCAGGGGACGGCGCTCTACGAACGTGATGGCACGCTGATGGCGCGCGGCGCGGTCAAGCGGTTGGACGATGGCGCGGTTCAACTATATGTCGAAGCGGCTGGATCGCGCGCCGCACAATGGTTGCGCGCGCTGTCGGATGGCTTCGTGCTGTTCGATCCGACTGACGTCTACGCGAAAGTACCGGGTCCAGTCGATGTGCAGACGATCCAAGCGCCGCCGCTGCCGATTGCGGAGACGGAGCGGTATCCCGTCAAGTATTTCATCGCCGCCCACGCGCTGACCGACTCGTCAATCGGGTTGCCCGCGTTCGCTTGGACGGAAACGGCATTGTCTAGCGTGAAAACGACGCCCTTGCACGCGCTCCACCTCGAATTAGGCGCGAAGATGGCACCGTTTGCGGGCTACGACATGCCATTGTGGTACGGCGGCGTGACGCAGGAACATCACGCCGTCCGCGGACGTAACGGCACGTCTGCGGCAGGCATCTTTGATGTGACGCACATGGGCGTATTCGACGCCAGCGGCGCGGGCGCGGCGGCGTTCTTGGACGCGGTGACGACCAACGATGTGTATGCGCTGTCCGTTGGCGAGTCGCATTATACATATTTGCTCGATGCGAACGGGATTCCGCTCGACGATTTGATGATCTATCGCCTTGCGGATGAGTATTACCTGATCGTCGTCAATGCCAGCAACAACGATAAAAATTGGGCGTGGCTGAACGCGGTCAAAAATGGGCAGGTGATGATCAATCCGGCGAATCCCTCGCAGACTGTTCCGGCTGGAAATCGCTTCACGCTGCGCGATCTGCGCGACCCAAGCATCGGCGCGGATCAGCGCGTGGATATCGCGCTGCAAGGCGCGAATAGCAAGCATATGCTTGTGGCGCTGGGCGGTTCGGACGCGGATAAGGCGGCGGTTAGCGCGCTGACATGGGCGGGCGTCGCACAGGTGACACTGGGCGGCTTCGATCTGGTCGTCTCGCGCACAGGCTATACGGGCGAACGGATCGCCTACGAATTGTTCGTCCATCCCGACAACGCGGCGGCGCTGTTCCGGGCGCTGATCGCGGCGGGGGCGACGCCGTGCGGCTTGGCGGCGCGCGACAGCTTGCGCACGGAGGCGGGCTTGCCGTTGTACGGACACGAACTGGCGGGCGATCTCAATCTCAATCCGGCAGATGCGGGCTTTGGTGCGTATGTCAAGCTGTATAAGCCGTTCTTCATCGGCAAGGCGGCGTTTGTAGCGCACGAACGCGCGCGCGATGCGCAGATCACGCGCTTCAAGCTGGTCAACAAGGGCGCGCGTCCGCCGCACGCTGGTGATCCGCTGGTCGATGCGCGCGGGCGGGTGGTCGGCATTGTCACGTCGTGCAGCATCGACAGCGACGGCTACCAACTGGGGCAAGCCTATGTCAAAGAGAGTTCGCTCGAAGCGAATACGCCCGTTGCGGTCTTCTGCAGCGCGGAACATTTGAAGGTGAATGGATTCAGTGGTTTGGCGTTGGGCGACAAAGTGGTCGTGCCAGAGCAGGGCGTGATCCTGACGCGCTTCCCGACGGCGAAGAAGGCGTAAACGGACACATAATCGAGGGAACGGGGGTTTGGCGTGCCAAACCCCTCCAGCGAATGGGAAGGCAAATGATGGTCGCAGAGCCGACAGTCAAAACTGGTAAAAAAACAGTCGCGGATTGGATCGCGGCAACAGAGGCGGGCGGAAATTGGGAACTCCTCGATGGTGAACTGATCCCGTTCGGAGGATGGAAAGACGACATCGTGGGAGCAAACGCGAAACACTCGAATTATGTCATGTTGTTGATCCAACTGCTCTTGAAGATCATCCCGAATGGCATGTTGCGCACTGCCCCAGTTGGCGTCATTTTGGATGATGAAAACACGCCTGAACCTGACCTCTTTTGGATGAAGGAGGGTGGACGCTGTAAAGAGGGCGAAACGTATTGGGAAGGCGCGCCCGATCTGATCGTTGAGATTTTATCGCCAAGTACAGCACGCGATGATCGCAAGCGAAAATTTGATCTCTATGAAAAACATGGGGTCAGTGAGTATTGGATACTCGATCCGTTTGCGCGATTGCTCGAAGTCTACACGCTGATCGACGGCAAATATCAGCGTTTGGGGATATTCGATTCATCGGAGTCGTTCGACTCGCCGGCGTTGGGTGTGCGCGTGGAACTGGGCGGCGTGTTCGCCTGATTAAGGGGAAATCGATGGGAACGCGCCGCTATTTAACGGACAAATATGCGTGTTTCGACTGTCGGAAGGTGTTCGCCCGTCCACGCAATATGATCCCCTACAAGCTGAACCCACCGATCCGCCAACACGGGCATCTCGTCCGCTGGCTGTATTTTCCGCAATTGACGGCGACCTGCCCGAACTGCGGCGGCGCGCGCTATCTGATGGGGACGAAGTTCAAAGCGCCACCACAGCGCAAGGTCAAAGCGTGGGCTGCATGGCGGCAGGACGCGATGAAACGCTATCTGGAATGGATGAAACGGGTCGCGCAGCGTAATGATCCCGCGCTCACCGCACAGGTCGATCCGTATTTCAGTCACTTGAAACCCTAACGCCCGTTCCTTCGATTCGCCTCGACAATGCCGATGATCTGCGCGTGCCGCGCGAAGATCACGACCGAATCGCCCGCTTGAATCGCTAGATTGCCCGGTGGATGCACATCTACCCGCGAGTTCCGCTCCACCAATACAATATCGAAGTTGTTTTCCGTTTGCAGTCGCTCAATCGCCACGCCCTCCATGAACGATCCGCGCTCGACCGTGAGTCGGAACACGGTGTACGCCTCGTCGCGGATATGCAGCGTTTGCGCGATCTCGACGCCAAACGCCGCCCCTGCAAATGCTGGCGCGGCGAGTTCCGACGCGCTCAACACGGCTTCTACGCCGACGAAACGTTTCAACTGTTCAGCGAAGCGGCTGTCCCACATGCGCACAATAATGCGCATTGTCGCGTTGAGATCGCGGGCGCGCATGGCGACGCTGACGTTGATGTAATCGTTGGAGGTACAAATCGAAATTGCGCTGGCATGACGGATGCCCGCTTCGATCAGAATATCGCCGTCGGTGGCATCGCCTTGGATCAGCGGCGTCTTGAGCGTGCGCAGTTCCGCCAGTCGATCCGACGGCGGCTTGGTATCGACGGCGATCACGTCGAAGCCCATGTCGCGCAGCGAACGAATGACGCGCAGTCCAACGTGTCCAACGCCGATGACGATAATATGCTCTCGAAATTCTGCCGCCAATGCCGACTCCCATGCGCGCCGCCGCGCGCCCCGATCAAAGAACACGCGGACGAAATCGATTAAGCCGCGCCCGACCACATAGAAGCCGAGTGCTGGCATGATGTACCAGAAGATGCTCAAATAGGGTTCAGGCGGCAGCGGCTCGTTCGGGATGCCTTGCAGCGCCATGAGCTGCACCATGATATAGGGCAGATTGAAGAATGCGATCCGTTCGCCCCGCGCTAGCGCATAGAGTTCGCCATAGATGAAGCCGCCGACGAAGATGGCGACGAAAAACACGACCAGTGGACGCCGAAATTCTCGCCACAGCGCGCGGCTGTCACGCAGAAACGCGAACATTGGACGCAAGCGGCGGCGTAAACGAACGCGGAGGGGAATATGGGACGCAAGACGAGTCAAGCGGCTTGATCCTGTTGGTCGATAAGCTGGCACGATTGTAGCGCAAGCCGCGCTATAATGGACGATATTCATGGTAGCGAAAGGGATAGCGTGGATGAATAGGCGATCTGTCTTGGTTTTCAGTCTGACCCTCTTGGCAGTCGCGCTCACGCTGGCATTGGGCGGCACGCCCGCCGATGCGCATCAGGGGATACCATCGTCAGCGTCAGGGAACGAAACCACGCTCATCTTTGAGCGCGTGCCGGGTCCTGACGTGCCAACGTTGCACGAGTTTGCGCGTACCGCGACCAGTGACGCCGTGATCCTCGCGCGCGCGGTCGAGTATTATCAACTCAACCGCGATCAGCTTCAAAGCTTGTGGCGTGAAAATCATCCGACGCGCTTGGCGGCAATCTACGCCATGTATCTCGTCCACATCAGCCATCCCTATGGCGAAGCGACCTTTCCAGCGTCACTGGTCGAGTATCTAGAGTCACCGCGCGCTCACTGCGGCACCTATACCCATGCACAAGCGCAGATCGGGCGGGCGTTGGGATTGCCCGTGCGCGTGATTGAATTCGTCGGTGAACATGCGTGGGTCGAGGTGCAAATCGATGACCAGTGGGAAATCTTTGATGCGACAACCAACGTTTGGCTCAGTCGCGGTGTGACCGACTTGTTGGCAGGGGGAGCGCGCGAGTATCGCACCTTCTACACGCCGATGCTGGACATCGACCGCCCCGACGCGCGGCTGCATCTGGCGGAGGGCTACGACATGCTGCGACTGCGACGGCGGATGCCCATGATCGGCATTGATTATAATCCGCCGGGCGAATTGAAAATTGATGGCGTGACAATTCGCGCTGTACAGTAGATTAAAGTTAGATTTTCGATAAAATTTGATTACGTCGAAAGGAATCATCTCATATGAGTGAATCACCCCTGATTTCGGTCATTATTCCGACATACAATTACGCGCCATTTTTGCCAGAGGCGCTGGACAGCATCATCGCACAGGCGTATTCGCCGTTGGAGATCATCGTCGTCGATGATGGCTCGACGGATGATACAGCGGTGGTGATCGCGCGTTATCAAGCACATTTGGGCGAGATGCTGCGCTTCGTGCGCCGCGATGCGCCCAGCAGCCCGGCAGCGGCGCGTAACGCCGGCTTGGAGATTGCCAACGGATCGCTGATCGCATTTTTGGATGCTGACGATGTGTGGACGCCCAATTGTCTGCGCGATCAACTGGCGATGTTCAGCTTGTTCCCGCAAGTCGGCACCGTCATGGGAACGCTGCGCTTTTGGCGGATGTTCAATCCCGCCGAGCCGAGTCTGTCGCCGCCAAGCGTGGTCACGCAGTTGGGCGCGATGCTGGTCAAGCGTGAGGTGATGGATCAGGTCGGCGGCTTCGACATCGATTTCCGTACCAGTGAGGACATCGATTGGTTCTTGCGCATCCGCGAAGTGGGCGTGTTGGTGGCATTGGGCGCGCATGTCGTCCTGCATTATCGTCAGCACAACAGCAATCTGTCGCGTGACCGCAACGCGGGTGGACGGCGCTCATTCGCGCTGGCGCTGCAAAAATCGACGGATCGCCGCCGCCAGCCGGACGGCAGCATCCTGCCGCTGCCCGAATTGTTCTATATGGACCCGGTCTTGAAAGCTGCTGGTCAATATTTGACGGTCGGGCGCGTATGACCGAGGATCATGCGGCTGACAGCAAGCCAGCGGTCAGCGTCGTTCTCCCCGTGCGGAACGGGGCGCGCTTTTTAGCGGAATCGCTGGATTGTATTCTGCATCAAACGCCCCCTGTATTGGAGCTTCTCATCATCGATGGGAAATCGACAGACGCAACGCCCAATATCGTCGCGGCGTTCGCGGGGCGCGATCCGCGCGTCCGCTGCATCGTGCAAACAGGGAAAGGGGTTGGGGATGCGTACAATATCGGCATCGAAGCGGCACAAGGTGACTATATCGCCTTCGCTTCGCATGACGACAATTGGACAGTCGACAAGCTCGCCGTCCAACTGGCGTATATGGACGCCCATCCCGAAGTCGATTACAGCATTGGACGAGCGCGCTTCTTTTTAGAGCCGGGTTGCAGCGTTCCACCGGGTTTTCGCACCTATTTACTTGAGGGCGAACACATGATTCGTGGTGTGGAAGTGATGATGGTGCGGCGCACATTATTCGCGCGGATTGGCATATTTCCGACAGATTACGTCTCGGCGGCTGATGTCGAATGGTTGGCGCGAGCGACGCACATGAACGCCGTTTTGGGTGAGATCGACCATCTCCTTTTGAATCGGCGCATTCATGATCTTAACACATCAATTCAGAACCTCGATAACACGCGCGAGATGCTCCGCGCCTTGCGCACTTCGCTGCATCTGAAAAAAGGATCGTCATGAAATCGCCCTATCGCGCGGCGTGGTTTCCATCAGCGCAGTATATGCAGTTGGTACAAGCGGCGCTCCATACCGACGATGTGCGGGCATTGAGCGCCTATCGCGCGTGGTCGGCGGCGTTCGATCTGATTCACAGCGAGGTTGACCGCGATATCATTGCGGCGCTGCCGTTGGTGGCGCATCGTCTAAACGCAATTGCACCCGATGAGCCGCTCTTGCCGCGCTTGCGCGGCTTTGTGCGCTATTCGTGGACGCGCAATCAGTTGACGATGCGTGCCACGTCGGGGGCGCTGGCGGTCTTGGCAGATGCGGGCATCGATGCGTTGTTGTTCAAGGGCGCGGCGCTCGCGCAGATCGTCTATGACAGCGTTGGTTTTCGCCCAATGGACGATATCGACATCTTGATTCGGCTGGAGCAGCGTGCCGCCGCGATTGCCGCGCTCGATAGCGCGGGATGGACGCCCGTCTGGATACCCCGTCGCGGGCAGATGGAGTTCGTTCACGGCGTGAACTTCCGCAACGCCAGCGGACAAGATATCGATGTGCATTGGTTTGCGCTGCTCGACGGCACGCTGCCAGGCTTGGACGCTGATATCTGGCGGCACGCGCGCCCGACAACCTTCAACGAGGTTCCCGTGAAAGCTGCCTCACCGACGGATTTGCTGCTGCTGACGTTTGGCAACGCAGCGCGCGCCGACTCCGTGAGCGCACGCTGGACGCTGGACGCGGCGCTGTTGATCGAACGCTGCGCGGATATCGATTGGGAACGCTTCGCTCATGCGGTGATCGCGCGTCGGTTGACTGTGTATGTCGCGCCGATGCTGCGCTGGCTGCGCGATCAACTCGGTGTCACCGTTCCAGAAACCGCGCTCACGCGCTTAGATGCTGCCCCTGTTGCGTTATGGGAGCAGATCGAGCAGCGTTATCGCGCGTCGGGAGATCGCAAACGCGGCGCGCTCTATGATGGGCTGCGTTATGCGCGCTTGCACGCGCTCCAACACCCCGACGCAGACACGCCGCTGCACTACGCGCGGCGTTTCCACGATTTGCACGGACGGCGGTATGTGCCACTGCACATTCTGCGTGTGAATCTATGGCGCATCCGCTACACGCGCGTCCAGCGTGGGTTGCAACGCGAGGTGTAGGGGCGCGTTTGTTGGCGCGCCCCTGACTGATGATGACTTAATCGCCCGCTTGCGTGTCTGCCCATTCCGGGATCGGGCGGCAGCACAGCACCAATTGTTTCGCCGCGCGAACCTCATCCAAGCGTTTTACAGGCGTGATGTGCGGCGCGCTCGTGAGCAATGTCGGATCGGTTTTCGCCTCGTCCGCGATCTTGCGCATGACATCGATGAAATTGTCGAGCGTCGCCTTATCTTCTGTTTCAGTCGGCTCGATCAACAGCGCCTCTGGCACGATGAGCGGGAAATAGTTCGTCGGCGGGTGAATGCCGTAATCCATCAGCCGCTTGCTGATATCCAGCGCGTGAACGCTGTCCACCCCTGGGAAGTGTCCTTCTATAACGAACTCGTGGGCGCAGACTCGATCATAGGGCATCGGATAGACGCCGCGCAGTTTGGCGCGGATATAGTTTGCGTTCAGCACAGCGTGGCGGCTGACCTCGCGCAAGTCCGTTCCATACATGCGGATGTAGGCATACGCGCGGACGTGCATCCCGAAGTTGCCCCAAAACGCCTTGAGCCGCCCGATGGACTGTTCCGGCATTTGCAAGCGATACAGGGGCGCATCGTCGAGCATGAGTGTATCGGCATCGTCAGGGTGCGCACCGTTTGATTTATCTTCCACGATCACAACGACGGGACCCGGCAGGTAAGGTTTCAGCTTCTCGTTGACGCCGACCGCGCCGCATCCGGGCCCGCCGCCGCCGTGTGGGGTTGAAAATGTCTTGTGCAAGTTATAGTGCATCACATCGAAGCCCAACTGTCCGGGCTTGACGATCCCCAGCAGCGAATTCATGTTCGCGCCGTCCATATACATCAAGCCGCCGCACGCATGAACCACGTTGATGATCTCGATAATGCCCGCGTCGAACAAGCCCAATGTACTCGGCACGGTGATCATCATGCCCGCGACTTCATCGCCGTGTTCGGCGCACGCCGCGCGCAATGCCACCAAATCGACGTTGCCGTCGGCATCCGATGGCAGTTCCACCACCTGCAAGCCCGCCATCGTTACCGTAGCCGGATTCGTGCCGTGCGCGCTGTTGGGGACGAGGATTTTCGTCCGCTTGGCATCGCTGTGGTGCAGATGGTATGCGCGGATCATCAAAATACCCGCGAGTTCGCCTTGCGCGCCCGCCGCTGGCACGAGCGACGACGCTGAAAATCCGGCGATCTCCGCCAGCCACTCTTGAAGTTGGAACATCAGCGCCAGCGCGCCTTGCGATCCGTCCTCGTCGGTCAGCGGATGCAGCTGCGCGAAGCCGGGCAAGCGCGCCGCGTCCTCGTTGACCTTCGGGTTGTATTTCATCGTGCATGAACCGAGCGGGTAGAAGCCCTTGTCGATGCTGTGATTCATCTGGCTCAGGTTGACAAAGTGGCGCACCGCTTGGAGTTCGCCCACTTCCGGCAAATCGAGTTCGTGGCGCAGAAGATCGTCGGGCAGCGGACTCGTTGGCACATCTGGCGCGGGCAAACGCACGCCCATCCGTCCGGTCGATCCGATCTCGTAGATCAGCGGTTCAGTCATTTAAGGTCCCTCAAGGTATCGACCAGCGAATCGATCTCATAGCGGCTGTTCATTTCAGTCACGCACAGCAGCATATGATTTTTCAGATGCGGATAATCGCGCCCCAAATCGTAGCCACCGATAATGCCGCGCTCCAACAGCGCCGCGTTGATATCGGTCACTGAACGCGGGCAGCGCACGACAAACTCGTTGAAAAACGGCTTGCTGCGATCCACGCTAAATCCGTGCAGTCGATAGATTTGATCCGCGGCGTAATGCGCCTTGTGATAGCACAGTTCGGCGGCTTTGCGCATTCCATGCTTACCCATCATGGCGAGATAGACCGTCGCTGCCAGCGCCATCAAGCCTTGATTGGTGCAGATGTTGCTCGTGGCTTTGTCGCGTCGGATATCTTGCTCGCGCGGGCGCAACGTCATGACATAGGCGCGCTTGCCGTCCGAGTCGCGCGTCTCCCCGACAATCCGTCCGGCGATTTTGCGGACATATTCCTGTTTGCAAGCGAAGTAGCCGACGTAGGGACCCCCATAGCTTAATGGGATGCCGAGCGGCTGACCCTCGCCGACGACGATATCCGCGCCGAGTTCGCCCGGTGACTTGAACAGCGCCAGCGCCATCGGATTGGCGACGAACACCAACAGCGCGCCCGCTTGATGGACTTTTTCGGCAAGCCCGGCGAGATTTTCGATCTGTCCCAAGAAAGTGGGATAGGCGATTGCCAGCATCGCGGTATCGCCGTCGAGCATCGCGGCGAGATCGTCCACGCTGGCTGGCGTCTCGTCCCCAACGATATTCAAGTTCTGTCCCTGATGATATGTCCGCGTGACCGCGCGATAATCCGGGTGAATCGTTGGGCTGAGGATAATCTTGTTCCGCTTACGCCGTCCAACTTCCAGTGCAACGGTCACGGCTTCGGCAAGGCTGGTCGCGCCGTCGTAATGGCTGGCGTTGGCGGCATCCATGCCCGTGAGCGCACTGATCATCGATTGGAACTCGAAGATCGCTTGCAGCGTGCCTTGACTCATCTCCGGCTGATAGGGCGTGTACGCGGTGTAAAATTCGCCGCGCAGCAGCATATGATTGACGGCGGATGGCACGAAATGATGATACGCGCCCGCACCGCGAAAAATGGCGAAGTCGCCCGCATGGTCATTGGCTTCGCTCATGGCTTGCAGTTCCGCCATGATTTCGATTTCGCTGCCCGGTTCAGGCAGGTTCAGCGATGGAAACCGATAAGCAGACGGCACCACATCGAACAAGTCTTCGATGGTCGGGACACCAATCGCCGCCAACATTTGCTGGCGTTCGGCGTCGGTATGGGGGATAAAGCTCATAGATTCCTCTCGGTGCTGATTAGCGAGTGCTGAGTTCGTCCGTAAAATCGTCAAGTCGATAAACGGGAACATCTGAGTACGAATGCCGATTTAACGCAGCACTCAGCACGTCACTTAACGGGTTTTACAGAATTCTTCGTATGCCGCTGCATCCAACATGCCCGTGATGCCCGCGTCGTCGTTGATCTTGATCTTGACCATCCAGCCTTTGCCAAACGGATCAGCGTTGATGGTTTCGGGGGTCTTTTCCAGTGCTGTGTTGACCTCGATCACCTCGCCCGCGACGGGCAGAAACAAATCTGACGCTGCCTTGACCGACTCGACCGCGCCAAATCGTTCGCCTTGCTTGACCGAATCGCCGACAGCGGGCAAATCGACATAAACGATATCGTTCAGTTGGTCTTGGGCATAGTCGGAAATGCCGACCGTGCCAATGTTACCTTCGACGCGCAGCCACTCGTCGCTCTTGAGAAATTTGAGATCGGACGGGAATTTCAACGCCATCGTTCACTGCTCCCTACATATGATCCATGAACAAAAAGAGCGCACAGTTTAAGGTAGCTGTGCGCTCTGTAACTCGCGTTTTCAGAGCCGAACCGCCGCGCGTCCTTGTACCTGAGAGTTTCGCACCGGTTCGCTCGACCGGAACTTGCCCCTTCGGCGTCGTCCCACCGTATCGGGTGGTGACAAGCTCTCCGCGCAGACGGATGAATTGATTAGATAGTACTGGGTTCGCTCGTTTTTGGCAACGCTGGCACGAAGTTCTTCACATTAGCTCCTGCCTCCAACAGCGGTGGATCAGCTGCATCGCTCACTGTCACCGGATCGCCCGCGCGCAGCAGGCTGGTATTCCAGTCAAACGTCTGGGGGTGCAGCGCCATTTTCGCCTGATAAAGCCCAATGCGCGCCTCGTCACTTTCAAGTTGAAGATTGAGCGCCAGCAGAATGCCGCTTTTATAAATGATCTCACGCTCATTTTTGAAGATGTTCACCCGCAGGTAGTACATTTGACCATTGAGCAAGCGCGGCGGAATCACGCAGGTGCTTCGGTACAAGCCTGTCGGGAAGAGCTTGCCGTGCCAGTTTTGCTCGTTGAATGGATAGCTCTCGAATAAGACCATGCCCTGATCGGTTTCGATCACAATATGGGGATCGAGATAAACATCCGGCTGTAAACTCCAATATTCGCATTCCAACATAACCGGCGTGTGCGTCGTCAGCGGGTCTTGCAGCGTGCCGTTGAGGGGGTGTGCGGCGATGCGTCGGATGCGTACTTGTCGGTTGCCGGGTGCCTCGTCACTGTTGTCCCACACTTGTTCGGTCGCGGAGTCGATTTGGCTGCCGAGATAATGATGAATGACCGTCGTAGGATCGCCCACTTCCATGACTTCACCCTGATTCAGCCAGATGACTTTTTCGCACAGCGATTGGATCGCCATTAGATTGTGACTGACGAATAAGAGGGTTCGCCCTTGTTGGACGGAGGAGTTCATCTTGCCAATGCACTTTTGCTGAAACCGCGCATCGCCGACCGCCAATACCTCATCCACAACCAAAATTTCTGGCTCTAAATGCGCAGCAACGGCGAAACCCAGTCGCAGCGACATGCCGCTGGAATAGTGCTTGACAGGGGTATCGATGAATTTGGCAATTTCCGCGAAATCCACAATTTCATCGAATTTGCGTTCGATCTCGGCGCGTTTCATGCCCAAAATGGCAGCGTTGAGATAGATATTTTCGCGCCCGGTCAGTTCTGGGTGAAAGCCCGTCCCGACTTCGAGCAGCGCGCCGACGCGCCCGTAAATATCGGCGTAGCCATCGGTGGGTTCGGTAATGCGCGAAAGAATTTTCAGCAGCGTGCTTTTGCCTGCGCCGTTGTGTCCAATGAAGCCGACGCTTTCGCCGTGTTTAATCTCAAACGTGAGATGGTTCAACGCCCAAATCGTTTCCGTCAGATCGGATGCACCAGAGGCTTGTCCACGCAGCAGCCGCCCCGCACGTCGAAAAGGAGTTGTAACGATATTGGTGAGGCTGTCTCGAAAGGTATTATAGCGGGGCGCAGCAGCACCGATTTTATACTGTTTACTCAGATTCTCGACACGAATAGCAACATCACTCATCGAGTCGGCGCGAAATACCCCTGCCTTTAGGCATGGGGAGGGATAGCGCCTTTGTCCTTTCTTATAATTGTAGCCGTCTGACGGGCGTATCCCCGAAGGGAGACCGTTTTTTAAGTTGCCTCTGGAAAACGGTCAAACCGGCTCCGCTTGCGCGGGTAAAGTTCGCAGCGACAAGGTTATCGACTGGTTTGACATGAACGACACGGGCGTTTCCCCAATCCCCTGTTTAATCGCTCACCGCAGCGTTCGGGACTTGCGCGCGATCCCGAAGTGCCTATTTCAGTCGTAACGTCGCCCTTACAGGCTGCGTCTGGTAAGCATTAGGGCTAAAAGCCCCCGCCTTTAGGCGTGGGGATGCTTACTCGTATGCCTTAAAGTTTGGGCGAGATGGGTTGGCTCTTCGATGGTAAACTAGTCTGGACGGTTTCACTTTACCATCGAACATTGTACGCGCTGTTGACGGAAATGTAAATCAACAACGCTTTCTCTAGAAGGGATAGCCTAGACAACGCTTCGCGCGTCTGTCGGGTTGTAGGTATCGCTATGAAAATTGCATTCGTCGGCACGCGCGGCGGCGGCTTAGAAACTTATGTCTTGTCCGCCGGACAGTGGCTTGCACAGCAGGGTCACATCGTTCATATCATTTACGTGGGAAGTAAGCCCTCAGCGCACGAACACTATCCACTCCTGCGATTTCATTCGGCGTCCATTCCGCGCCGATTTTCCTACGCGATCCGTACTTTCCAAACCATCAAAGGTCTGTCGTCTGTGATTGCGCACTATGCCCGTACAGCCTCATTAGCGCGCTTCGTGCGGCAACTGCGCGCGACCGAAGGGTTAGATTTCGTCGAAATTCCAGAGGGCTTTACCGGACCCAGCTTGCTGCGTGAGCTTCCCTTCATCGTGCGAATGCACGGCGCAGAATGGGTGTTTCGTCGCTATTGCGAGGATGGGTCTTACAACCGACTGCTTGAGCCATTACAAGCGCAAATGATGCGCGCCGCGCGTCAGCGGCACAGTGTCAGTCACGCCTACGCCACCTTCATCAGCGGCGCCTTGGGCATTCCGTCGCACCAGATCGACCTCATCCGCTATCCCATCGATTTTGGGCAGTTCCCCGCGCCCGAATCATCGCCGCTGTATCCTATCCCACGTCATGAGCGCCCGTTTCATCTGATGAATGTTGGGCGCTTGGAACGGCGCAAAGGCGTGCATACGCTCGTCGCCGCTATGCCCAAAGTCTGGCAACACGAGCCGGAAACCACGCTGACGTTTTACGGTAAGGACGGCAATTATGGGCGCGCCCAAATTGAAGCAGCAATCCCGCCGGAAGTCCATCGCGGGCGGCTGATCTTCGAAGGCTTCATCCCGCGCGAGACGTTGGTGCAGCGTTACTATCAAGCGCATGTCTACGTTGGACCTACGCGCTTCGAGTCGAGCGGACTGCATCTGCAAGAAGGCATGAGCGCCGGACGTCCGGTGATCGGCACGCAAATGGGCCCCTTGCCAGAGTTCATCCGTCACGAGGAGTCGGGTTGGCTTGTGCCATTGGACGACGCTGACACCCTCGCCGCGACGATTTTGGGCGCATTGGGCGACGCCGACAAACGCGAAGCCTATGGACAGGAAGGGCGACGGATCGCGCAGCGGATGTTCGATTTGGACATGATCATGAACCAACAGCTTGCATTGTATGGACGGGACTTCAAATCATGACAACCCCACCCCCTCAGGAAACCAAGCGTCGCGCGCCTAATTGGCTCGGAATTGGCGTTGTGGCGCTCTTGTTGATCGGCATCGTCGCGGTGCTGCTGCTGCGACCGTCCGCCGTGCAAGCGCCGCCCATCTTGACCGCTGCGCCGCGCGCTGCGTCTCCAACTGCGACGTTCGCGCCCGATGTCTTTGGCATACAGCCCGTCATGCCGGCGCTCAGGGTGCAAGATTTCGCGCTCGACGCGGCGCTGCCTGACGGCGAGACGCGCGAACTGCGCTTGAGCGAACTCAACGACCGCTATGTGCTGCTGTTCTTCGGCTATACCCACTGCCCGGATTTCTGCCCGCTCACGCTGACCGAGTTTACGCAGATCAAACGCACGTTGGGCGATGCCGCTGCGCGCGTCCGTTTTCTGTTTATCAGCGTCGATGGCGCGCGCGATACGCCCGACGTGATGCGCGCGTACTTGGATCGCTTCGACGCCGATTTCTACGGCATGTCCGGCGACGAGGCGACATTGGCGACGATTGAAGCCGATTACGGGCTGGATTACATCTTGCGGACGGATGAGGGGCGTGGCGATAACTACTTGGTTGATCACACTACATCGTCGTATCTGATCGATCAGGATGGGCGATTGGTCGTGTCTTACGATTACAATGCCGAGCCATCTGCCATCGCTGCGGATATTTCAGCGCGCATGGGTTCGTAGAAAATCTCACCAGACCCGAACGCAGAGAACGGTTTAGAAAAACCTTCTCTGCGTTTTATTTTGACCCTTCAGCCTCCACCCCATTTGTACGACTTTGAGAATATATTCGTGTTCATCTTGTGCACAATTCGATTTGCCCTCGCGTCTTGCGTGTGTTACAAACTACACACGGATGTAATTTTTGAAAGGGTAGGGGTATGTATCGCACATTGCGCACTCTGATATTGTTGTTCCTATTGGCGGCGCTGACGGTTGTGCCGTTGGCGGCGCAAGACGCGCCGAACATTTTGTTATATGGCGGCAATCAAGATATCGATAACATCGATCCGGCGACGGGCGAAAATTATTCGATCAACGCGGCATTGGTGAGCTTGTATGATGCGCTGTTCATCGTGCGCGGCGAAAATATTGAGCCGAACTTGGTTGCGACGTGGGAAGTCAACGACGACGCGACGGTGTGGACATTCAACCTGAAGCCCGAAGCGCGCTTTCACGACGGCAGCCCGGTCGATGCGGCGGCGGTCGTGTACAGCTTCAACCGCACAATTGAGCTTTCGGGTCCCCCGACCTATCGTTGGGCAGGAATCACCGATGCGTCCAGCGCGGTCGCGGTCGATGCGGATACGGTTCAGTTTACGCTGACACAGCCGTTCGCGCCGTTCTTGGGGACGCTCTCGCAGTTGTACGTTGTGAATCCGGCAATTGTCGAAGCGAATCTTGGCGACGACTTCGGTCAGACATACCTGCGCACGACGGCAGCCGGCTCGGGCCCATTCGTGCAGGGACGTTGGGAAATCGGCAACCTGTACGAGTTCACCGCCGTCGAAGATTATTGGGGCGGTTGGAGGGGCGACGATCACATCGACGGCTTCCTATGGTTGATCCAGCGTGACAGCGCCACCCAGTTGAACTCGTTGTTGGCGCGCGAGACGCTCATTGCGGATACGCCGTCAGGATCGGATATGGGGCGGATTGACGAAGACCCCGGCTTGACCGTGGTCAACGAGTCGAGCATCTTCATCAACACGCTCAAGATGAACAATCAGGGCGAATTTACCAGCGATATCAACATGCGCAAGGCGATTGCTTATGCCATGAATTACGCCGCGCTGCCCGAAGTGCAGGACATCCCCGTGCAAGTGCTGCCGGGTCCCACCCCGCTTAACTTTCCGGGCGCGGTCGAAGGCTTGGACGTGCCGAGCTACGATCTAGCAATGGCGCGCGAATATTTGGCACAGACGGCGTACCCCGATGGCGGCATCACGCTCGATTATGTCTACGTTGCCGACTTCCCGCGCGAAGAAGTGCCGGGCTTGCTGCTGCTCGAAGGCTTGGCGGAATTGAACATCACCCTGAACCTCGTTCCGATGCTGTGGCCCGACATGGTGGCGTCGTGCGCTGATCCTTCGACGGGACCGGACATCATCAACATCTATACGCAGCCCGCCTACCTCGACCCCGATGCGCATCTGTACAATCAGTATCACAGTGCGCAGTGGGGCAGCTTCAATTCGTGCAGCTTCTATCAAAATCTCGAAGTCGATGCGTTATTGGATCAAGCCCGTGTGACGGGCGATGTTGATCTCCGTCTGGAACTGTATGCGCAAGCGCAAACGATGATCGCCGCCGATCAGCCGTCAATGTGGATGTACACCGAAAACACCGTCTTGGGCGTCAACGACTGCATCAAGGGCTATGTTTATCGCCCGCTCGAGTCGTTGTCGGTGCTGTTCCAAGATGTGTGGATGGAAAACTGCCCGGCGTAAAGCGCAGGACTGAGTTGAAAGGACTGAGGACTGAGAAAATACGCTGTCGATACGAATATCGCGCGGCGTTTCACGCTCAGTCCTTCGCTTAAATCTGATGAACCTACGCCTCTATCTCCTGCGCCGTGTGCTGCTGGTCATTCCACTGCTGATCGGCTTGAGCCTGCTGACGTTCACTGTTTCGCGCGTGCTGCCGGGCGATCCCGTTGGGCTGGCGGCGGGTCCCCAGTCTACGCCCGAAATCCGCGACCGACTCGCGCGCGATTTTGGCTTGGATCAGCCGCTCCCGATCCAATATGTCAACTACATCGCGGGCTTGCTGCGCGGTGATTGGGGACAGTCGTTGTACTCGCGGCGCTTGGTGGCGGACGACCTGCGGACGTATTTTCCGGCGACGCTGGAATTGACGGCGGTCGCCATCTTATTCGCGGCGGCGCTGGGCATCCCCGCCGGCATCGTCTCTGCGATTTACCGCGACAAATTCCCGGATCAACTGACGCGCTTGATCGCGCTGTTCTTCGTCAGCTTTCCGGCATTCTGGCTGGCAATGATCTTTCAGTCGATCTTCGGCGTGACGCTCGATTTACTACCGATTGGCAAACGGTTCGACGTGCTGATTCCGCCGCCTGCGTCGATCACGGGCTTGTATCTGCTGGACAGCCTCTTGCGCCTCGATTTTCGGTCATTCGGGATCGCCTTATCGCATCTGCTCACGCCCGCGCTGGTGCTGTCGTTCGGCGCGCTGGCAAGCGTGACGCGCATCACGCGCGCGGCGGTCTTGGAAGGACTCGATAAGGATTATGTGCGCATGGAGCGCGCGATTGGCATCCCTGACCGCGTGATCCTGACCAAATACGTCTTACGCGGCGCGTTCATCGCCATTCTGACGATCATCGCGCTCGAATTTGGCTGGCTGATGGCTGGTGCAGTCTTGGTCGAGACGATTTTCGATTATCCGGGATTGGGGCTGTACGCGGTCGAGTCGTCGCTGCGGCTGGATTTCAATCCAATCATGGGAATTACGATCTTGTACGGGATCGTGTTCAGTATCATCAATATCGCCACTGATATCGCCTATGGGATCATCGATCCGCGCATCCGCTATGGCTGAACGCACAGAGAATATCACGCAAGGAACCCCCGCCGTGCCATCCGTCAGCGGCGCGCGTGGGGAAAATTGGCGACGCGGCTTCTACCGCTTTCGCCGTAATCCGCTGTCCATGATCGGGCTGATCTTGTTGATCGCTATCGTAATCGTGTCGATTCTTGCGCCGTTCATCGTTCCGTTCCCCGAAGATGCGACGGGCAAAATCCGCGCGCTCGAACGGCTGAACGCGCCGAACCAAACGTTTTACTTCGGTACGGATCACGTCGGGCGCGATATCTTCAGCCGCGTGCTGATGGGGACAGGACTGGCGCTGCAAGTTGGCATCGTGATCATCGTCTTGGCGACGACAATTGGTGTAACCGTCGGCGCGGTTGCGGGCTATTTCGGCGGCTGGGTTGATGATGTGCTGATGCGGATCACCGATATTTTCTTGACCGTGCCGGCGCTCGTGCTGGCAATCGCGGTCACGGCGGCGCTTGGTAAGGGCATCACGAACGTCATGTTCGGGATCGCGCTGGTATGGTGGCCCGGCTTCGCGCGCTTGACGCGCGGACTTGTGCTGGCACTGCGCGAAGAACCCTTCGTCGAGGCGGCGCGCGGGATCGGCGCGGGACATGGGCGCGTGCTGTTTCGCCACGTTATCCCCAACGCGCTGTCCCCGATCATCGTCAAGATGAGTACCGATTTCGGCTTTGCGGTGCTGACTGCCGCTGCGTTGGGCTTCATCGGCTTGGGCGCGCAGCCGCCGACGCCGGAATGGGGCGCGATGATCAACGATGGACGCGACTACTTCCCCGATAAATGGTGGGTGGCGACGTTTCCGGGTATGGCGATCTTCATTCTCGTGTTCAGTTGGAATTTGTTGGGCGATGGCTTGCGCGATCTGCTCGATCCACGAGCAAGACGATAAATACAGGACTGAGGTGAAAGGAATGAGGACTGAGTAAAGATTCGTCCTTGCTCAGTCCTCATTCCTTTGACCTCAGCACTGGAGTTCTTTATGCTGTTGGATATCCAAGACTTGCATCTCGAATTTCGTACCTTCGACGGCGTATCGAAAGTGTTGGCGGGCGTCAACCTGACGATGCAGCGCGGCGACGTGTTAGGACTCGTCGGGGAGACGGGCTGCGGCAAATCGATGACCGCGCTGGCTATCTTAGGTTTGATTCCGATGCCGCCCGGACATATCACGGCAGGGCGCGTCCATTTCGATGGCGATGATATGCTGTCCAAGACCCGCGAGCAGATGCAGCAATTCCGCGCCAAAAGAATTGGGATGATCTTCCAAGACCCGACGACCAACCTCAGTCCGGTTTACACGATCCGTGAACAGTTGATCGACGCCGTGTTATATCAGCGTCACGTTGATGGCGGCGTGCCGGGACGCTGGCGCGGCTGGCAGGCGTCCGTGCGCCAGATGCGGCTTGATGCGGAGCGGCGCGCGCTCGAATTGATGGCGTTGGTGGGCATCCCCGACGGCGAACGGCGCATTGCAGAATATCCGCATCAATTTTCGGGCGGGATGCGCCAGCGCGTGCTGATTGCCATGGCGTTAGCGGGCAATCCCGACTTGCTGATCGCAGATGAGCCGACAACAGCACTGGATGTCACGATTCAAGCGCAAATTTTGCGGCTGATCGTCGGATTGGTCAAACAGTTGGGCTTGTCCGTGTTGATCATCACGCACAATCTCGGCGTGGTGGCGCAGACCTGTCAAAATGTCGCCGTGATGTACGCGGGGCGCGTGATCGAGACCGCGCCCGTCCGCGCGTTGTTCAAGCATCCACAGCATCCCTATACGCAAGGCTTGCTGAAAGCCGTCCCCACAACGCACACACGGCGCGGCGAACTCGAAGGCATCCCCGGCACGATCCCGAACTTGGCGCGCCCGCCGTCCGGTTGTCGCTTTCATCCGCGCTGTGCGCATGTCATGGACATTTGTACGCGCGTTGTGCCAGTGGGGACGCGCGTCAGCGCCGGGCATACGGTCGAGTGCCATTTGTATGAGAACCTCACCCCCCAATCCCCTCTCCGGCACGGAGAAGGGGAGTCCAATGCCATGACTGGGGGTGAGCTTTGACTCCACTGCTTGAGGTGCGCGGGCTGAAGAAATACTACCCGGTGCGCGGCGGGCTGCTCAATCAGCGCGTGGCGGACTTTCGCGCCGTCGATGATGTCAGTTTCAGCGTGCCGCGCGGCAAGACACTGGGACTCGTCGGCGAATCGGGGTCGGGCAAGACGACGATTGGCAAATGTGCGATCCGCTTGGTTGAGCCGACAGCGGGCGCGATCACGTTCGACGGCGACGATTTGTCGCGGCTGAATGCGCGTGATTTGCGCGAACGCCGCAGCGACATGCAGATGATCTATCAGTCGCCCGCCGCGTCGCTGAACAGCCGCATGACGGTGGGCGAGATCATTGGCGAACCCTTGTGGATTCATGAGCGGCTGCCGAGCGCGAAACGCCGCGAGCGCGTGATGGAACTGCTGCACGTCGTCGGGCTGAAGCCGGAACACTATCACCGCTTTCCGCACGAGTTCAGCGGGGGACAGCAGCAGCGCGTCGGCATCGCGCGGGCGCTGGCGGTCAAGCCGCGCTTGCTCGTGCTGGACGAACCCACATCGGCGCTCGATGTATCGGTACAGGCGCAAGTGCTGAACTTACTGCACGATTTGCAGCAAGAATTCAACTTGTCGTATCTATTCATCTCGCACGATTTGGGCGTCGTGCGCTATCTATGCGATCAGGTGGCGCTGTTGTACTTGGGGAAGATCGTTGAAGTCGCAGACGTGGAGACAATCTTCACGCAGCCAAAACATCCATACACGCAAGCGTTGATCGCGGCGATCCCCGATCCTGATCCTGACAATGCGGGCGATCCGATTTTGCTGAAGGGCGACCTGAACTTGCGCGCGCCGAAGCAGGGCTGCCCGTTCGCTCCGCGCTGTCACGCCGCCAAAATCGCGCGCTGCGATACGGACGCGCCGCCGCTGATTGAAGTCGAGCAGGGACATTGGGTGTCATGTCATTTACATGCTTGAGTAACGAGTAGGGACAAATGCCCTTGCTTTTCTTCGTTACGCATCACTCGTCACTCATTACTTCTCTTAGAAAGGAATCTTTATGCGGATTGGCATTGATGTCGGTGGCACAAACACCGACGCTGTACTCATGGACGGGGCAACCGTCGTCGCCGCCACCAAGACGCCGACCACGCCGAATGTGGGCGACGGCATCGTGACCGCGCTGAAGCAGTTGATCGCGGCAGCGACGCTCGATACTGCCAGGATCGACGGCGTGATGATTGGCACGACTCATTTCACCAACGCGATTGTCGAGCGCAAGCATTTGCAGCCAACGGCAATTATCCGGCTCGGCTTGCCCGCGACGGTCTGCCTGCCGCCGATGGTCGATTTCCCTGATGATCTGCGCGAGGCGATCAATGGGCATTACTATCTGGCGCATGGCGGACACGAGTTCGACGGGCGCGAGATTTCGCCGTTCGTGCCGGACGAAATTCGCCGGATCGCGGCTGAGATTGCGGCGCATGGTATCGATGCGATTGCGATTTCGTCGGTGTTCAGCCCGATCAACACCAGCTTCGAGGAACAGACCGCCGCAATTGTGCGCGAGGTTATTCCAACAGCGAATATCACCCTGTCCAGCAAGATTGGGCGGATTGGCTTATTGGAACGTGAGAATGCCGCGATCCTGAATGCGTGTTTGCGCGATCTAGCGGATCGCACGGTTGCCGGATTCAAAGCGGCATTGGTCGAAATGCAAATCGACGCGCCGTTCTACATTTCGCAGAACGACGGCACGCTGATGAGCGCCGATTTCGCCGCTGATTATCCGGTGCTGACATTCGCATCGGGACCTACGAATAGTATGCGCGGCGCGGCGTTTCTGTCCGGCTTGAAAGATGCCATCGTGATCGATGTGGGCGGCACGACCACCGATGTCGGCGTGCTGCAACGCGGCTTTCCGCGCGTGGCAGCGCTGGCGGTCAACATCGGCGGCGTGCGCACGAACTTTCGGATGCCGGATACGCTGTCCATCGGCTTGGGCGGCGGATCGCTGGTACGCGGCGTCGATCCGGTCAAAGTGGGTCCCCAAAGCGTCGGCTATGAGATCACGACGAAGGGGTTGGTGTTTGGCGGCGATACGCTGACAACCACCGATATCGCCGTTGCGGCGGGTTACGCCGATATTGGCGACAAGTCCAAGCTCGCGGCGCTCGATCCGGCGGTCGTGGTGGCGGCGCAAGATCGCATCGAAGAATTGGTCAATAACGCGGTTGATCGCATGAAAACCAGCGCCAATCCAATGCCCGTGATCGCTGTCGGCGGCGGCAGCATCCTGCTCAAGCGTCCCATCGCGGGCGCGTCGGAGATCATCATGCCGGAGCATTTCGCGGTCGCTAACGCGATTGGCGCGGCGATTGCGCAGATCGGCGGGGAAACGGATCGCATCTTCTCGTTGGCAGAAATGACGCGCGATCAAGCGTTGGCGACGGCGAAGCAGGAAGCGACCGATAAAGCCGTCGCGGCGGGCGCGAAACGCGAATCGGTCGAGATCGTCGAGGTCGAAGAAGTGCCATTGGCATACTTGCCCGGCAACGCGACACGCATCATGGTCAAAGCCGTTGGTGATCTGATGGAGGGAGCATAATGCGGCTGTTGACCGAGAAGAACATCGAAGATATCGCGCTCGGCGCAGCGGTACTCGGCACGGGCGGCGGCGGCGATCCCTACATCGGCATGTTGATGGCGCGGCAGGCGATCAAAGATTACGGCTCGGTCGAACTGTACACGCTCGATGAGCTGAACGACGACGATCTGATCATTCCCACGGCGATGATGGGCGCGCCGACGGTCATGGTCGAGAAGATGCCCAACGGCGATGATATCATCAATGCGTTCAAGTCGGTTGGGAAGTACATCGGTAAGCCGATTCGCGCCACCATGAGTATCGAGGCGGGCGGGCTAAATTCCGTCGTGCCGATCTATGTGGCGGCGCGCTTGCGGTTGCCGATGGTGGACGCTGATGGCATGGGGCGCGCGTTCCCCGAACTGCAAATGGTCACACACACGATTTATGGGCTGACCGCCACGCCGATGAGCATGAGCGACGAACGCGGCAACACCGTCTTGATGGAGACGGTCAACAACAAATGGACGGAAATTTTCGCGCGCTCGATCACAGTCAACATGGGTGCAATGGCGATGATCGCGCTGTACGCGGCGACGGTCGCTCAGTTGAAGGAATGCGCGGTCGCCGGCACGATCACGAAGGCGGAAACGATTGGGCGCACGATCCGCGTGGCGCGCGCGTTGGAGCAAGAACCCGTCGAGACCGTGCGGGCGGCAGCGGGCGGCTACGTGATTTTCAGGGGCAAGATCGCGGATGTGCAGCGGCGCACGGAGGGCGGCTTTGCGCGCGGAGATGCGTTCATCGATGGCATCGATGCTTATGCGGGAAAACGCCTGCAACTGAGCTTCCAGAATGAGCATCTGATCGCGCTGATCGATGGCGTTCCGGTCGTGACCGTGCCGGACTTGATCGCCACGCTCGATATCGATACGGGCGAACCGATTACGACCGAAGGCTTGCGCTACGGCTTTCGCGTGGCGGTGATCGCCATGCCGTGCGCGCCCGCGTGGCGCACAGCAGCGGGCTTGGCGCTGGTGGGTCCCAGGTATTTTGGCTACGACATCGACTATGTTCCCGTAGAAGAACGGTATAAATAATGTAACCGCCAAGACGCCAAGAACACCACGTTTTTCTCTGCGTTCTTGGCATTCTTGGCGGTTCAATCCATCATGGAACGACATATCACACTTGACGACATTGACGCTATCGCTATCGGCGCGGGCGTGTTGGGGACGGGTGGCGGCGGCAACACGTATTTGGGGCGCGTGTGGCTGCGCGAGGAATTGCGTCAGCGCGGTGGCGCAGTTCGCATCATCGACGCTGATGATCTGGCGGATGAGGCGCTCACGGTGTCGGTCGGCACAATGGGCGCGCCGACGGTCAGCATCGAGAAGCTGGCACAGGGCGACGAGATGCAGAATGCCGTCCGCGCGCTCGAACAGCACGTCAATCGGCATATGGACGCGATCCTGATTGGCGAAATCGGCGGCAGCAACGCGCTCATGCCGCTGATCGTCGGTTTGCAGATGGGGCTGCCGGTCGTGGATGGCGACGGTATGGGGCGCGCGTTTCCTGAACTGCAAATGGACACGTTTTCGATTGCAGGCATCTCGCACGCGCCAATGGCGTTGGGCGATGCGTTCGGAAACGTGGTCATTTTTCACAAGCTCGATCAAATTATGCGCGCGGAGCAGTTCGGGCGCATCCTCACAATCTCGATGGGGGGAAGCGCGGGACTGGCGATGCCGTTGGTATCGGGCTTACAGGTCAAAGGCTGCTTGATTCGCGGCACGTTGACGCTGGCACAGCAGATCGGCGCACGGGTGATCGCCGCGCGCAAGGCGGGCGACGATGCGGCGGACGCGGTGGCGGCGCTCGGACATGGGCGCGTGCTGTTTCGCGGCAAGATCGCGGATGTGGAGCGGCGCACGGTCAAAGGGTTCGCGCTTGGGCGCATGACGTTGGTCGGCTTTGGCGACGGACGCCAGATGGATATCGCCTTCCAGAACGAGAATTTGATCGCGCGGCTGGATGGTGAGGTTGTGGCGACTGTGCCGGATTTGATCAGCTTGATCCAGTTGGACGACGGCGAACCCATCGGCACAGAATCGCTGCGCTATGGGTTGCGCGTCGCGGTGTTGGGGATGCCCGCCGCGCGCGAACTCAAGACGCCGCGCGCGTTAGAAGTGGTGGGTCCCGCCGCGTTCGGCTATCCCGACGTGGCATTTACGCCGATGGACGGGGATTTGCTGTAGCGATTTTAACGTGGGGACGCCAAGACGAGATGTGCCACGCTGATCGGCACGACGCCGAAAATCCACAGCCGCGAAAAGGAGTCGTTGAAGGTCAAACGGGGCTGATGGCGCAGCACAAAATGCAAAAGCGCGTGACCGATCAAAAATAGGTCGAAGCCGACCTGAAACGAGCGCACGGGTAGGCTCCACAGGATCAATCCCAACAGTGGGACGTGCGCCGCTGTGAACACCCGATAGGCGCTTGTGTCGTCCAGCCGATTGAGGATGGGGAAGAAGCGCCATTCGTGCTGCTGGATTGCGTCCAATTCGTGCGCGACTAGAAACGCGAGGCTGATTACGAACAGCAGGTCGGTCAAGGAAGTCATTTGAATGTTGATCCAGTCGAGGATAAGGCGGTGGCGATAAAGGCTTTTTGCAGCGGCGATGCGTGTTCGTACAGCATCAGTGCCATCAGACGTTGCAGTTGTGATTGCTCATCGGGCGGCAGCATAGACGAAGGCGGAAGCTGAAAGGCGCGCGCCAGCAGCGAGGATGCAGCACTCGTATGCAGTTCGCCCAGCCACGCCTGTGCCTGCCAGTCGTCTAGCGGCATCGCAGCGAGTGCGAGATAGCGTTCCATCCACAGGATGAAAATATGTTCGTCAGGAAGCAGTCGTTGGGCAAGCTGGACTCCGATCTGCTCCCAAAAGGCTTCGTACTCAGCACTCCAGCGGTAGTGATCGATGCGTGCGAGTGTGTCACTCTCGACGGCGACGAGGATATCCGCCAGCCCGTTCGAGATGGGCTTCAACGTATCGCGCATGACCGTCATCGCCGAATGCGCTGGCGGTGTATCGAGCCGTTGCACGCTGATACCCGATTGTAGAAAGTCGTGAATCCGCGCTTGTTTGTGCTGCAATCGGGTGATCTCGTCGGTGAGCGCCGCGTGACGCTGGTACAGCACGCTTTCCAGCAGCGCGTCGGGGTCATCGGCGTGTAGGATGAAGCCGATTTGCTTGAGCGACAAACCCATCCGCTGCAAGCGCACGATGGTCTGCAAGCGCTCCAGATGTTCGACGCCGTAGACCCGATAGCCGTTGTCGGCGCGCGGCGCGTCGTCGAGCAAGCCAAGCTGGTGATAGTGGCGGATCGCCTTCGGCGTGATGCCGAGCAGGTGCGCGATGTCGCCGATTTGCAACCGCTTCGTGAGCATGATTGATGCCCTTTGAATTGCGCCTGTAAGCGAGTTTAGGTCGTGATGACCGACTTGTCGGCGTCTTTTACCGATACGTTCACCGCATCAGCCTTGAACAGCGATGATCTGCACACCCAGATCGCACACAACAGACCCGCTCCCGCGCCCCACAGGATCAGCGCTGCCCCGCGCATGACCCAATCGGGCGTGTCACCGTAAAGTTGCGGCACGAACCCAACCGCGATCCCATCGAGCATGAGCGCGATAAACGTCATCACAACCGTTGGGACGAACATCGCGCCCATGGGCAGTCCACTCACCGCACGTGCGATAACTATGAACCCAATGCCAACCGGGAACGCCGCGACGTACATCACGATCAGTAGAGGATTGCTTGGTGTGAAGATCGCCGTGCCGCCGATCCTGACCAACATCGCCGCCGAAAACCAGAAGATAGCGCCCAGAACGACGAACAAGGCAAATTGACGATAGGTAAGCATGAAACGACTCCTGAGGTGATCGAACATGTCTCCAGCCTAACGGTTGTCGTAGGGGCAAGGTCAAGCCATCAACATGAGAAGCACATTAAGAAGCCCTGTGAACACGAAGCGCTCAGGGCGAGCTGTTCACTTGAGACGTTGCATCAGCGCATCCGCCGCCGCGTTCGCGCCGCCCAGTGCCGCGAAATCCGCCGCCAACGCGCGCGCCGTCTCCGTGACAGCAGGATCATTGAGCAGGGCGCGTGTGCCGTCCAACAATTTCCCCTGCCGAACATCGTGCGCCGTCAGTTCGATCCCGACTTTCGCTTGGGCGACGCGGCGCGCGTTCCCGCGCTGATCGGCGGCGTGTGGCACGACCAACTGTGGCACGCCGTACACGACCGCCCAATGGGTTGTCCCCATGCCGCCGTGATGGATGATCAGCTTGACGCGCGGGAGGACGTGCGGGAACGGCGCGAAGTTGAGCAAGCGTGTGCTTTTGGGCAGCGCGGCGATCAACTGCTGTTTATCTTCCGGCGAAATTGGCGTGCCGCCCAGCGCGATGATCGGCGTAACGCCGCTGCGCGCCAACGCTTGCGCCGCCCAACTGAAGAAGCCGAGTTCCCCCGCGAAGGTCGTGCCAAGCGTGATCAACCCAAGCGGCGTCTCGTCGGGGATGTCGCTCAACCATATAGGCGGCGTATCATCGGGCGGGATGCGCGATCCGCCGACAAAGACCGTTTGTGGCAAGAGATTGGCGGCATCCGACTGGTACCAATGCGCGTTGAAATAGCTGATATGCAAATGTGGGCTGAGGATTGCCGGAGTCGCGCCGCCGCTGAAGTTCGATCCGGTTAAGCCGAAGCGTTCGCACAGCCGCCGCAAGCGCATTTGACTTTCGTCACCAAGCGCCTTTTGCACCGGGAACAGCCGATCTTCGGTCAGTTCGCGCTGCGCGATCCAGCCGCAAACTGCCAGCGGGACGTCCAACGCCTCTGCCGCCAGCGCCGCCGCCGTTAGAAATGGATCGGTCACGATCACATCCGGCGTGCCGATTTCGTCCGCCAGTTCGAGCAGCGCCGCGACCGCTTCTCCGACAATCGTTTCGCTCATCCACGTATCAAGCGCGCGGCGGTAGCGCAGCATCACGGCGTCTTGAGGCTTCAACGTAGCAATATCTGGCACGGGCGGCGGGGGCCACAGCCAGCCCGTCTGGCGGATCGGCGCGAACGGCACGCCCGCTGATGCCAGCACGCCGCCGACGGCGTTCCCGCTGACCCATGTCACCTCATGACCGCGCGCGATCAACGCTTGCGCGGTGCGCAGATAGCCGCCCCAATCGAGATGGCTGAACAGCGGCGCGGAGACGAACCAAAAGTTCATGCGAGCGACGCGCCCTTCAGCCAATCCGCCACGAGCTTACCCTCTGGCATGTGCAGCATCGTGTACAGCTTCGCCGCTTCCTCCCATGCCGCCGCTGCCTCGTCGCGCGCGCCCTGCATGGCGTGTTGACGACTGCGTACATGCAGCGCCTCCGCCAAGAAGCGCCGATAATCCGCGCGCCGCGCCTTCGAGATCGCTTCATCGAGCGCCGCTGCCGCCGCGTCTGGTTGCCCGGCTGCCAATGCCAACCGCGCCGCCGCGATTTGAGTGCGCACGATCAATTCAGGATGATCGGCGGCGCGCGCATCGGTCAATGCCCGTTCGATCAGGGCGCGGGCATCGTCATGGCGTTCAAGGGCGATCAGGGCGTGTGACTGATTGACGCGGAAGATCGTTGCCCAATGTTGATCGCGGATTCGTTCGGCTTCATCCAGCGCGCGGACGTGATATTCCAACGCCATCGTCGGATCGCCTAACGCTTCGTATGCCAGCCCCATGTTGTCGGTCTGGACAGCATGTTGCAGCGGTATTTTCAGCGCCTCGCTGAGTTGCAGCGCCCGCCCCAACAGCGTAATCGCGCGTCGCGGACGTCCCACTTGGAGCAAGAACCAGCCGTAATTGCCGCTGCGCACGCTTTCAGCGGCGGAATCTTCAGCGCGCTCTGCCAGCATGATCGCTTCGGTGAAGAACGCATCGGCGGACTCGGCGTCGCCGCTGTCGGCGTAGGCGTTGGCAGCGTTGGACAGCACACGCCCGCGCGTCTCGGTATCGGCTGGATCGAGCGAACTGAGCAGCGTGAGCGCCTGTTCGATGTCTTTGAGCGCGCGCGTGCCTTGTCCCAGCGCCTTGCGTGCCGAGCCGAGATCGCTGTACAGCCGCGCCGTATGGGCGTGCGCCTTCTGCGCCTCGTAGATCGACAGCGCCGCCGTCCATGCTTGGATCGCGGTGGCGGTCTGCCCTTGTTTCATATACAGCAAGCCGAGATCGCGCTTGATCGCGGCGACCTCCAGCGGGGTATCCGCGCGTTCCGCCGCGTCCAGCGCGCGCGCGTAGACGGCGATGCCGCCGTCCGTGTCGCCGCCCTCGATCAACGTGCCAGCCAACGCACGGAGTGACTCGCTGGTCGCCGCGCCGTTGACGGAGATCGCCGCTTGCAAGTCCGGGATCGCGTCAAGGTGGCGTCCCAACGCGCGTAACGCATTGCCGCGCGCGCCGCGTGCCGCCGCCAATAGGCTGATCGCATTCGGATCAGCGTCCAACGACTCTGCGGCTTGGACGGCGATTTGTGCGTAACCAAGTGCGTCGCTGTATTCGCGTTCGCCGCTGCACGCCAGCGCCAGCTTGACGAGCGCATCGATGTATTCGGGCGTCGGTGCGTCCGCCTTGAACTGCGGGATCGCGCGCTGAATCGCGTTGCGCGCGTCCTCGTAGCGTCCTTCGCGCAGCGCGCGCGTTCCAAGCGCGATTTTCCAGCGGCGCTCGTACATCCGATAGCCGATTTGTTCTGCCAGCGCCAACGCGCGCTCGATCAGGTGGACGCCCTCCGCCGCTTGTCCATTTTCGATCAGCGCCTCGCCCAACATGCCGACGATGCCGCTGCTCAGTTCGATTTCGCCCGTCGTGTTGACCTTCGGCAGCGCATCGCGGAACACGCGCTCGGCATAGCCGGCGTTGCCCTCGCGCACGTAGATTTCGCCCATCGTCCCCATCGCGCGCCCCTCCGCGCCAGGCACGTTGAGCGCCTTCGCCAGATCGATGGCGCGCTCGGCGTTCGTGCGCGCGGCGGCATTGTCGCCCTTGATCGCGGCGATCATCGCGCCCGCGCCGAACAAGAAGGCGCGCTGAACATCGTGGTCGGGCGCGGTGAGGCGCGCGGTGATCATCGTCTCGGCGGCGTCGAAATCGCCCATCCGTGCCAAGACTTCGGCGCGCTGCAAGACGACGACGGTCATGGCGGCGGCTTCGACGCGCTCGCGCACGGCGATCTCATACGCGCGATCC
>Ga0163154_10000839_pt1 | contig 47782 bp, 42 predicted proteins | sample OliLakLV19MP9P1_FD_148649 | JGI IMG/M metagenome (GOLD analysis project Ga0163154, IMG submission 148649) | Freshwater microbial mat bacterial communities from Lake Vanda, McMurdo Dry Valleys, Antarctica - Oligotrophic Lake LV.19.MP9.P1 | ecosystem: Environmental > Aquatic > Freshwater > Lake >...
GTCTAGCTAAGATTCTCCCATAATACTAAAACACCTACGGGTTAAGGGTTCTAGCCCCTCTCCCGTTCAAATGCCAGCCCGAGAGATACATTCTGGCGGGGATTGGCCGGGCGGGCTTCGGAGTATACTGTAAGTGCGCTGATGTCTTGCGGAATAGAACTGGAAAATACAAAGCTGATTCTAAATAAGCGTACAAGAAAAATGAGACTACTAGTCGAATAAGAAAAGAGAGTTGAGGTATCAGTGTCAAGCTCCCCTCTCCCCTTGGAGAGGGGTTGGGGGTGAGGTCATAAAGGCTTAGCCAGAGTTTTAGACACTTAGTGAGATAAAAAGGCTTAAATATTTTGAAACAACAGGTGCTATTTACACAATGACACCTATTTTTTTTACTCCTGAAATCTGCGCCCTTAATTCGACGAAACAAATAGGCGAAGCCTTGGCCGTATCATTTACCTTTGGTTTTTGTATTCAATTTTAACTACACAAATACCATGCATTTCAAGTCGGCTTTTTTAATTGTATTCGTTTTACAACTTTTTCTTGCACCCGCTTTTGCCCAATATATATTTAAAGGAAAAATTGCCGGTAATGATTCAGCTCCATTGCAGGGCGTAAGCATTGCAGTAAATCAACGGGTAATTACCAGCTCCGGCAGCAACGGTACTTTTGAATTTAACAGCAAAACAGACAGCGTCAATATCCGTTTTTCTTCCATAGGCTACCAAACGGTTAGTGCTGTTTATGGAGCTGCTGAAAATATGCTTATCATACTCAACCAATCAACCACGTTGTTGGAAGAGGCCGTGGTAAAGGCTTATGAAGGGAATACAGCATTAAAAAATATGTCTGCCACAATAAGTGTTTTAAACAAAGCAGACCTTGAGCGATACAGCAATACAAGTATCGTGGCTGCAGTAAATACCGTGCCGGGCGTTAAGATGGATGAACGCAGCCCGGGCAGTTATCGCCTCAGCATTCGGGGTAATTTATTGCGGAGTCCATTTGGTGTACGCAACATAAAAGTTTATTGGAATGGCATACCGTTTACCGACGCTAACGGTAATACTTACCTTAACCAGGTTGGCTTTAATAATGTTGGCAAAGTGGAAATACTAAAAGGCCCCGGTGGCAGCATGTATGGTGCAGGAACCGGTGGCGTTGTTTTGCTGAGCACTCGCAACCCGGTCAATAATGAGCATAGTATTGTATTGAATGTGTTGGCCGCCAGTTATGGTACCTATGGCAGTGATATGGCCTATAAAAAAAGTACTGATAACAGTAATACATCGCTAAGCTATGCACACCAGCAAAGTGATGGCTGGCGCAATCATACTAATATGCGTAGAGATGTAGCCAACTATACCGGCAGTTTTACCATCAGTAAAAAGCAAACAATTCACACCAATATTTTTTATAGCGATTTGTATTACCAAACACCCGGTGGTATTACGCAACGGCAGATGGATTCTGCGGCACAACAATCAAGACAAGCCAGCGGATCTTTTAAAAGTGCAGCTACTCAACAAGCAGCTATTTACTTAAAAACATTTTATGCCGGCTTTGCAAATGAATATAATTTTAATGACCAATGGAGCAATGTTACCAGCGTTTATACCAGTCATACACAATTTAAAAATCCCAGTATATTAAACTACCAACGCAAAACAGAGCAAGGCATTGGCGGAAGAAGCGTTACAAAATTCCATCGCAACAATTTTACATTTCATGCAGGTGGCGAATACCAATATGGATTTACTTCTACCAGAACTTTTGGCAATAAATCGGGTGTGCCGGATACCTTACAATTTGATGATGAAATAGCCGCTACGCAATACAATTTATTTGCGCAGGCAGAAATTAAACTGCCATATAACCTGGCGGTAACGGCAGGGCTTAGTTATAATAATTTCAATTATGGTTTTACCCGGTTGAATAAACGGCCGGTTAATGAAACCAGCAAAACTTTCAATCCGGTTTTAGTGCCACGTATTGCTTTAATAAAAAAAATGGGCAGTAAGTACAGTTTATACGCTACTGTTAGTAAAGGGTATGGTCCGCCCACCATTGATGAAATTGTTCCATCTGCCGGAGTTTTTAATGTAACATTAAATGCAGAAAATGCTACCAATTTTGAAGTTGGGGCAAGGGCAGAAATTCCGGATAAATTATACATTTCAGCTGCCTATTATTTTTTAAAGTTGAACAATACTATTGTTTCAAGACGAGATAATAGCGGAGCAGAGTATTTTGTAAACGCCGGAAATACCAACCAGCAAGGGTTTGAACTTGCTGTTACTTATTATCCTTTGAAGGGTACAGGTAATTTTATAAAGGATTGTAAACTTTGGGTCAACTATACCAACATCATGGCTAAGTTTGATACTTATCAACGAGGCAACAATAATTACAGTGGAAACAAACTTACCGGTACAGCCCCCAATGTATTTGTATCAGGTGCAGATATACTTACCAAAATAGGTTTGTATGCAAATGTTACTTACAGTTTTACGGATGTAATTCCATTGAATGATGCCAATACTTTTTTTGCTGCCCAATACAATTTGTTGTTTGCAAGAGCAGGTTATAAATTATCATTGAGCAAAAGAATGGCTACTGAAATTTTTGGTTCATTTGATAAATCATTCAATACACCCTTTAGCCTGGGCAATGATTTGAATGCAGCCGGCAACCGATACTTTAATCCATCGGCACCACAAAATTTTACAGGTGGATTAAAGCTTCAATTCAATTTATAAAAATCTATTCCAGGGAAAGGTTCAAACAACATATTAAAAAGTAATGGAGCAGCAGCAGTAAATTATTTTTATTTAACTATATTCATTATATGGAAATATATCTTATAAGGCATACAGCCCCATTGGTAGCAAAGGGGATTTGTTATGGGCAAACTGATTTAGATGTTACAGAAACTTTTATTGCGGAAGCCAATATCATCAAAGCACATTTGCCTTCAACTATTCTGCAGGTTTATAGCAGCCCCTTACAACGTTGCACCAAATTAGCAGCACACTTATTTCCCGAAAAGGATATTCTATTGCAAAATGAGCTGATGGAAATTAATTGCGGTAGTTGGGAAATGAAACGCTGGGACGATATACCCCGGGAGGATATAGAACCATGGATGAAAGATTTCGTTAACATTCGCACGCCACAAGGTGAGAATTATTTCGATTTGTACAACAGGGTAAAAAGTACATTTGAGGAGATTACGCAAAAGCCTTTACCGGCGGCTATTGTAGCACATGGTGGGGTGCTTCGCAGTATTTTATCGTACATTACCAACACTGCAATAATTGATTCTTTCAACGTATTTAACCTGCACTATGGTTGTGTTATAAAAATTGAAACAGCTAACGGTACCCGGCAGCACAGCATACTCAGCAATATTGCTCATGATAAGGAAACACACAAACCAACCGGCTTTTAAAAGGTTCCTATATTGAAAATGTATATTTGCCGAAATTTTTTTTATTGATGAATTTCCAGGAAATAGCTTTTAAAGAAATATTAACGGTAACATTTACCTTGTTTGCCGTAATTGATATGGTAGGTTCAGTGCCGATCCTGGCTTCTTTGAGGGTAAAAATGGGAGGCACTATCCGCTCCACCCAGGCAACCCTTGCCTCAGGTGGGTTAATGATTTTATTTTTATTTTTAGGAAAGCAATTCCTGGGTTTATTGGGCCTTGATGTTAAATCTTTTGCGGTGGCAGGTAGTATTGTGATTTTTATTTTAGGATTGGAGATGGTATTGGGGCATGAATTTTTTAAACCCGATAACAATCCCCGCAGCGGGAGTGTTGTCCCCATTGCTTTTCCGTTGATAGCCGGTAGTGGTACACTTACTACCATCATGAGTTTAAAAGCCAACCATGCAGATGTAAATATCCTTGCAGGTATTCTCATCAACTGTATCGTAATCTACCTGGTACTAAAATCATTAAAATGGATTGAGAATTTTTTGGGGCCCAATGGAATGACGATTATAAGAAAGTTTTTTGGCGTAATATTGCTCGCAATTGCAGTAAAAATATTTGGCAGCAATATTCAGAATTTTGGAAAGTAATTGTAGATGGTTGAAGGTGGTTGGAGAAATGGTTGAATATGGTTTAAGGTGGTTGAATGTGGTTTAAGGTAGTTGAATTTGGTTTAAGAAAGTTGAAGTTGGTTTAAGGTGGTTGAATTTGGTTTAAGGTTGTTGAATTTAGTTGAAGGTGGTTGAATTTGGTTTAAGGTAGTTGAATGTGGTTTAAGGTTGTTGAATTTGGTTTAAGGTAGTTGAATTTGATTTAAGGTAGTTGAATTTGGTTTAAGGTTGTTGAATGTGGTTTAAGGTAGTTGAATTTGGTTTAAGGTAGTTGAATTTGGTTTAAGGTGGTTGAATATTAAACCATCCGAACAACATTAAGCCCTTTAAACAACGTTAAACCCTACAAACGACATTAAACCCTTCAAACAACATTAAACCCTACAAACAACATTCAACAATATAAAGGTCTTGTCGTACAATGGATAGTATAAGAGTTTCCGAAGCTCCAGATCCAGGTTCGATTCCTGGCAAGACCACCAATTGTTTTACTGCCCTTATAGTTGAAAAAAGCGGGCACACGTTACATGCCAGCCAGTCAATGCTGGTCTCATCCATCTATCATTTCAGGAAAGTAAAAGTTGTTCAATCTCATTCCAGGAGTTTACCCTGGTGTGCCTTCCGGCGCTCGCTAATATGTTATGTGGTTGGGTAAATAACAAGGTTTCGCCGCTGAAAATATCAAGATTTTTAAAATGATCATCAATCATAATATCTGCCTTAATAATTTCTTTCGATCCACAAAAAACAATTTGTTGCCAGGTAATAAAAGGGAAGTGTGTTACTAGCCAGGATTTTTTTTCTGGTAAACTTGCCGGAAATTCCATGGCGGCAGAAACTACAAATAACTCATAGTGTTCATTTAGCTTTTGCATTACGGCCTGGCTGTTTTCTATTACAGGTGCATCAAGGAAAAATCCCGGACTTGTTACATATTTCATTGCATTTAAAAAGGCTACTTTTTCCGGCTTCCCCTCTATTGCTGCTGACGGTAATACCTCGCCAAATTCTGCTGCATGCATTTGTATAAACTGGCTGTACACATTGGCAATTACCCCATCCATATCTACTGAAATTCGTTTCATTGTATTGTATTAATTTTTAAAAAATACCGGATTTACCCGTTGTGTATTGTTAGGAAAGGGCTAAAGTTAGTCCAATTAAAAATTGTCTTTCCGGATAGATGCATGTTGTGATTTGCTTTCAACTTGGTTCCAATGCGAGTCTCAGCTCATGATTTGTGGGCAAACTTGCGGGACTCGTCTTAGCGCATTAGGATAAGGTTAGTTACTCTAAATATTTACGACAGCGGCTAGCCTTGATGAAATGTATTCTTCGCATTTCATCAGTACATCATGGCAGCTGGTTAGAAAACTGCGCCGGCCGGGTAGTATTGCGGTGATAAATTAAAATGGCAGGTCGTTATTTATTGGAGCATCAATACACGTTACCAATTCAGAGACAGAAAAATTGTAGCAACTAATTCCGTAATAGCCTTTCATCGAATCATTATGGTCGTTTAATAAAAATAATTTTAAGGTTATGAGGTTTATCTCTAACTGAGAGGTTTCTGAATTTTTTAAGTCTAATATTTTAACCCCATTCTCAAGGTTCGCCCTCACAATGGTATTCTGCACCGCATATTTGCAGCTTTGTAAAATAACAGTAAAATGAGTTTGGTCACAAACTACTACCAACGCATACCAACCCTGGTTTTCAGCTTTAAAAATAATATCGAGGTAATAAGTTTCTTCCGTATCATGGTATTCAATTCTTGTAATATAAAAATGTGCAAGGTCCATTTCCTCTGATAATTGATCCTTTTTTCTAAAAAGTTTTTTCCAGATTTTATTATCCGCCTCGTTTCTTAGCCGGGTATTTATTTCATTTTGAATAAACTCATTCAGATAGACATAACCAGCTTCCTGTAATTTGTTGTATGCCCCGAAATCAATTTTTATTTCGTTGGTTATATCAAACCATATTAAACTGTTCATGTAGTTAGTTTCATCATTGGCGAACCTGTGCAAGGCGTTTATAGTTTCGTCAACAGTGATTTCATTTCTGCAATACAATTCTTCATAAACAAAAATGCAGTAGGTGTGCGGTATTACATTCATGTAGGGTAACACGCTGTCAAAAATAGTTTTATTGAGTTTGCCGGTTTCCAATATTTCTTTATCAGTGTGGGATGGGGATTGCAAATAATCCGTTGCCATTTTTTGTAGAAAAATGGAGATATCCTCAAGAGGTAAGGGCTTGGCGTCTTCATCTAAAACAGCTTCCTGCAAAGCGTTTGAAATATAAAATGCTTTAGGTAAGCCATAGGCAATCAGGATTTCTTCTTCAAGTTTGTAGATTGGGTCTTGCGCTTCGATGGTAAATTTGTTATTCACATACCTGTCTTCGATAAGGCAGATATATTGCTTCAATTTTTCGTGTATATTCATGGCTGATTGTTTTAATAAAAGTAGTGTTACAGAGTGCAAATGCCTTGCACTTTCAATTAATTTTTATGAAAAAATATAGTAAGCAGAAATGCCTGGAGATTATTGATGATTGCCTCAATAATAGAGAGGGGATTTTATGGACTGTAGAAAGATTTATGAAGAAATTGAAAGTTGGCAAGCGCAGTATTCATAACTATATTAACGAGCTCAAAAGCTTGCAAGCTCCCATAAAATTTACAAAGAACAAAGGCTACTTTTATTCCGCATCTTTTAAATTTAAAAAGCCCACACTGAATGAAGATGAAGCCACAAAATTATATGCCGCAATCAATATTTTAAAAGAGTTAAATTTTTCTACTCCATTATTTGACCTGGAAAGCCTGGTATTAAAATTAGAAAGCACATCGGTAGTAGAAGCGCAGGTATGGAATACGATTGTACAATTTGAACAGCATGTTGTTTTAAAAGGCTGGAAAGAATATTTCGATAAACTGTTTATGGCAATAAAAGATAAGAAAGTGATCTCTGTCACTTACCAAAGATTCCATACCAAAAAAGTAAAAACATATAATTTTCATTCTTACTTATTAAAAGAGTACCATAACCGTTGGTATTTATTTGGCAAGATAGACGGCAAGGAAAATATAACCACACTTGCGTTAGATCGGATTGAAAACATTCAGTACACAGATATTGCTTACGAAAAAGACCGGAACTTTGATGCCGGTGATCACTTTGCAAGCGCAATTGGTATTACGTTTGAAGGAAACATAACGCCACAAAAAATTTCAATACGGGTTATTAAAAAGCAAGTGCCGTATTTTGAAAACCAACCTTTGCATACATCGCAAAAAACAGTAAAGGTGTACAAGAATGGCGATAAATTATTTTCATTGTTTGTAATAATTAATATTGAATTGAAATTATTACTGATGCAATATGCTCATACTTTAAAAGTGATGGAGCCTGAAAGTTTACGGATAAGCCTTAATGAAATGCTGCAAAATGCAGTGAAATTAAATGTAGAAAAATGATTTTGGGTGCAAGTGATTTGCACTTTAAATCATTTATCTTTAACCCAACTAAAAAATAAATTATATGTATTCAGGAATTAAAAACTTATGGCCGGAGTTAATTGAAGCAAAAAATTATTGTTTAAAAGAAGACCTTGACATAATTAAAGCTTTTAATGAAAAAAGAGAAGACACGAAAAGAAAAATATGAGAAGGCCAAAAAGGACCCAAAAAAGGCTAAAGATTTTGAAATAAGATTGGATTTGATTGCTGAACCTTTTGTTGGGAATCCAAAGGCAAATATTATTGTTCTTGCTGCTAATCCGGGGGTCTCGATAGGTGTTCGTGAGTTAGATTTATACAAGAAGCATCCAAAATTTAAAACCGATATAATAAAATATCATAGGGATCATAAAAGCATTACTTATCCATATTATTATTTTAATCCAGACTATGATGCACATCCTGGATACGATTGGGCAACAGCAAGATTCAATTCATTGCAAAAAGAATCAGAAATAGATTGGAAAGTATTAAGCAATAAAATTTTGTATCTGCAATATTTCCCCTATCATTCAAAGAATTTTAAGAATATTAAAAAGGGTGAATATTTAGAGTGCCAAAAATACACATTTCAGTTATTAGCTAATGGGATAGATAGAAATGCACTTATTATCTGTTTTCGTTGTTTCGATTTATGGGATCAGGCTTTAAAAGATAATATTAGACCTAATCTAAGTTTAAAAACCTATGAAAATTTGATAGTTTTAAATAGTGCTCAGAGTGTTTATGTGACAAAAAATAATATGAAGGAGAATGATTTTGAAAAATTATTAAAAGCACTCAAAGAAAAGAAATAGAAAATTAAATAGAAGCCTTTCACCAGGCGCCGGACTCTGTCCGATGTCCCTTGTTACTAATTTTTTAAATATAAGCCACTATAAGGTCGATGGAGCAATGGACATTTTATCGCTATCAGTATTTGCCCGTGCTTTAAAAACCATCAGCAGTTTGCAACGGCTCCCCTTGAAAAAACAATATTTTTATAACAATTATTTAAAAAGTGCCTGCTGCAGCAGTAGCTACGTCCCAACTCATACTCATAATGCCTGCAACCAGCGCATTAAAAATTTATCGTACACTGCATAATAAGGTTCGCTAATGCTGGTATCCCGGTATATCATTTCTTTTTGCAGCAACGATTCTAAGCTGCGTTTTACAATGGCCGAAGAACCGAGGTTGTGGGTATTGATAAATTTTTTGTTGTACGGCTGTGTTACTTTTTCTTCTTTTGCCATGGCTTTTAGCAAATGCCATTGTGTTACGGTGAGCAGGTTGCGGTATTGAAAAAATACAGCTTCTTTTTCCCGCATTATTTTTTGCTTTACTGCTTGTAGTGTGGCAGCCTGTATGTTTTTTTGGTTTTGTAAAAAAAGCTCATGACAAAAATATTGGGTGTAGTAGGTATGTATATGTGTATAATCTAAAATCTCCTCCGTTTCTTCATCGCTTATTTTAAATTTATATTTAGAAAAAGTATCCCGGATAAAACTTTTATAAATGCTGCGATCTATTTTTTGCAGGTTGATGGTATTGCAACTGGCATAAAAAGGGCGTTTGGCACTATTAAATATCTCCTGCATCATGGCCTGGTTGCTTCCACAAAAAATGAAGGTTACGTTTTTTAATGTTTGCATTACGGTACGTAAGAGAGCTTCCACATTTTTTTCCGGATAGCTAAGTATCTGCTGAAATTCATCAATGGCTATCACCGTTTTAATGGGCTGCTGATCCAGAAACTGCAGCAATTGTGGAATGGTTTTTTCAAATTGTTTAGGTTGCGTAATATCTAAGCTCAGTTCCGGGTTGCCGCTCAAAGGATCTATACTTACTACCGGCCTGAACAGTTTAATAGCTTCCCAGAATTTTTTACCAATACCCTTTTGTTCCGGAAAAACACTGTAGATATTATTGGCGAGCAGGTTGGTAAACTGCTTCAGATTCTGTGTGGCATAAATATCCATATAGATGCATTTACGATTCCGTTGTTTTTGCAGCAGGTAAAATACATGCTGTATCAACGCCGTTTTTCCCATTCTTCTTAGTGCAAAAAAAGCAGTATGGCTGTGGTGCTGAATATTCTGTACCAGGGTTTTTGTTTCCTGCTCCCGGTCGCAAAAAAACGCAGGCCCTAAATAAGTATTAGTGCTAAACGGGTTTGTTATTTCTTTCATACCTTAAAGATATTATACAAAATGTATTATACAAAATGTATAACGCATTTTGTATAATTTTTTTACTATTGCTTTTTGCCGCTCTTTTACCCCATTAGGCGACAGCCGATAGTTATCGGCTGTCGCCGGTGTTTAACCGTTACTAATGTTACCAATTTAAGCCACTGCTGTTTCAATGGAGCAATGGGCATTTTGTCGCAATCGGTAGTTGCCCTGGCTTTAAAAGCAGTCAGCCGACTGCGACGGATCGCTTTAGAAATGTTTTTTAAATACTACCTCATCAGGCGCCGGAGCCGATACCTATCGGCTCTGTCCGGCGTATGATGGTTACTATTCTTGATAATTTAAGCCACTGGCAGTACGTTGGAGCAAAGGGCATTTTATCCCTATCAGTATTTGCCTGGGCGCTAAAAATACCGCTGTACTTTTGTTTGTTAACTTTTACACTTATATCTTTATTAAGCAGTGGTTCCGGGAAGGACAAGCAATGAAATAAATACCTGCAGAAAATCTTGCTCGCTGCCTGTAAGGCTAAATTAACAAACCCTAAATATTCAAAAATGTACAAACTATTACAATTAAAACACTGGCAACTTTTTCTTTTACTCTTTGGCATTCCTATGATTTTGCAATTTGTATTTATCGTGTCAATGTTTGTGTCACAAAATCCTACAACTATTATTTTAATGTCCCCAATTATAATGATACTTTTTATGGGAGTTTACTTTAGTTGGTTTTATGCTCTTGATTCTAATTTGCATAAAAAACTCCCAGCGACAATGAATATGAATTTGACAACATTCAAAATATTTTTGTTTATTCCTGTGTTATACATTTTGTTCCTGTGCATTTTTCTGTTTGGCATATTTAGCAGAACTGCAACAAGCGGACAACTACCAAATATTGGACTCTTTGCACTTATTATTCCAGTTCATTTATTTTCTATGTTCTGCATTTTCTATTGTTTATATTTTGTTGCAAAGACACTAAAAGCGGTAGAAATGCAAAGACCTGTTACTTTTAGCGACTTTGCCGGGGGAATTTTTTCTCATTTGGTTTTTTCCAATTGGAGTTTGGATTATTCAGCCAAGAATAAATAAACTTTTTGACGAAAACATAGAAGCTGGCAGTAATTTAATTGGTTAACGACTTACGACAAGAAGCCTTGGAGCCAACATGGTGTTGCTTTAAGTTTGGGTGCAGAAAAAAACAATCAGCAGTTTGCAGCGGCTCGCCTTAGAAAAAAATTTGACTGCTACTCAATATTCAATAGTTTACATTGCTTTATAAATATTAGCTGTTTTTGTTTTAGCCTTTCAAGCTTATATGCCAAACAGAAAGCGGATGCAAAAATAAAATATAACTTCAGCCAATTTTAAATCAATTATAAAAATTATAACATGAAATATGTAAAGCTGGGGTTAACTTTTCTTTTTGGTGCATTTATGATTTTTGGCGGAGTAAATCATTTCCTTAAACCCGAAATGTATTACCCTTTTATTCCGGATTTTCTGCCTCAGTCTTTTATTAACCTGTCGTCAGGTGTGCTGGAAATTGTTTTAGGAGTTGGTGCATTTATACCAGCAACAAGATCCAAAGCCACCATGGGCATTTTTATTTTAATGATATTGTTTTTGCCTTTACATATCTGGGATGTATTTAAAGAACACCCGGCCATCGGTAGTCATCTTGCGGCTATCATAAGAGTACCAGTTCAATTTTTATTTATTTTTATTACCTGGTTTATAAGTAAAAAGAATTAATTTTTCTTTAGCCAGTTCTCATTCCGCAAATAAGCTTTAGCTCAATGTTACTATTAGCTACTTTTGATTTATTCAGTGTAAAATCAATAAAAACTTTACGGTATTAATCCTATTGAGAATATTAAATTATTGATCAACACAGGCAGCCGGACATAGACAGTCGCATTAAAATTGCAGAAAGCTTGCATGTTTTTGCAATCACAAATACCCTGTGCTATAAAAGCTGATTAAATTGGCGTGAGGTTTAACACAAACAGCTGCGAAATACATTTCTAAGTATATTTACGAAACAACAGTTTCAAAATTCGCCAAAGCATTGCACTGCCTTACAACTTTTATAACAATTCAGTATTCATATAATGCAGTCCTGCAGCTAAAATACTGTAGCTGTTTGTTTATGTTAATGTTGATTGCAACTACTGCAGTTGCCCAAAGCGGCTGCGAGATAAAAGGGGTTAAAGGGCAGACACCCGCTTCAGCTTTTCCGGTTTGTGGTGGTACGCTGTTTATACAGGATACAGTACCCGATTGTCTCAATTATCCATTTCCGGCCCCCGGTTGCCCGCTCGTTGGTGTGGGAGATTATAAAGATAAAAATCCATTCTGGTACACGTTCACCTGCTATAGTTCCGGCACATTGGGTTTTGAAATTGATCCTAAGAATCCGGGAGACAATTACAACTGGCAGTTCTACGATATTACCGGCCGCGGCGCATCTGAAATTTACTCGGATGGGGCATTGGTTAGAGGATCAAACTGGAGTGGCAGTCCGGGTAAAACGGGTGCATCATCTAGTGGTAGCAACATTAGGGAATGTGCTTCTGCGCCGGGTGACAATGTTCCTACTTTTAGCAAAATGCCCGACATCACCGAAGGGCGTACCTACCTGTTGATGGTGAGTCATTTTAACGATTTTACGCAAAGTGGTTTTACACTTACTTTTAAAGGTGGTTCTGCAAATATTCAGAATCCAAAAACACCACGATTGTTGCAGGCGGCTGCCAATTGCGATGGCATGCAGCTGAGCGTTAAGCTTTCAAAAAAAATGATCTGCACCAGCATTGCAGCTAACGGCAGCGATTTTGAAATACAGGGTTTAACAGGTACCATCAAAGCCGCTGTGGGTATCGGCTGCAGTGTAGGGTTTAGTTCAGATTCTGTAATACTTAATCTAAACAGTCCCATTGATCCGGGAAGCTACACAATGGTTATAAAAAAGGGTAGTGATAACAATACGCTGCTGGATAATTGCCTCGACTCAATCGAACGTGGAAACTCCATTACTTTTAACGTCCTTGAAAGGCTACCGGCGTTTATGGATAGTATCACTACTCCATCCTGTGCGCCTGAAAAGTTAGCGCTTGTTTTTAAAAAAGGTATACGTTGCAGTTCAATTGCTGCTAATGGCAGCGACTTTATAGTTACGGGGCCTTATCCGGTGGAAATTGTAAAAGCAAATGGCCTTTGCATTAATGGCCTTACTACTATAATTGAGTTGCAATTGGCGGCGCCGATAGTGCATGAAGGACCCTATACCGTAACGCTTATTAAAGGCACAGATGGCAATTCCATCTTAGACCAATGTAACCTTGAAACAACCCCTGGAGCAACGCTTACTTTTAACATAAAAGATACGGTAAGTGCAGCATTTACTTTCCGGTTATTCCAAGGTTGCAGGTACGATACCATCCAATATTTTAATGCTGTAGCAAATGGCAAAACAAACTGGTATTGGCAATTTGATAATGACAGCAGCACACAACCAAACCCAACAGTTGTATACAGCAGCTTTGGCAATAAAAGCACAAAACTGGTTACCGGCAATGGTTTTTGCAGTGATACTGCTGTAGTAGATTTTTTCATTGACCATGATTCGCTGCTTGCAGCTTTTACGCTGCCATCTGTTTATTGCCCCAATGAACTTGCTTATTTTAAAGATACCAGTATTGGTAAAATAACCAACTGGAATTGGCAGTTTGGGAACGGGTTGGGAAGTACCCTGCAAAGTCCTCCACCGCAACAATATACAACTGCTGGTTTTGATCGTTTGTATGCGGTGCAACTCATTGTACAAAGTGATAAAGCCTGTTACGATACGGCTGTAAAATATTTAAAAGTGGCCAGTAATTGCCTCATTGCGGTACCGTCCGCTTTTACACCCAACAATGATGGCCTCAACGATTACCTGTACCCTTTAAATGCCTACAAAGCCAATAATCTTACATTCACTTTATTTAACAGGCAAGGCAATCAACTTTTTTCTACAAAAAACTGGACTATCAAATGGGACGGCACATTTAAAGGGGCGCCACAGGATGCCGGGGTTTATATATGGCAACTTCAATACACCGACGCTGACACAGGCAAGCAGATTACCAGTAAAGGAACAACCGTTTTGATAAGATAAATTTAGCCAAAGAAATATACGTCCTGTATAGGCAATTCCAAAAAAGTTTATTAATAAATGTTTGCCTTTAAACAGATAAAAAGGTCAGCTGCAAAACCTGTCTTTCAGCTATCTATTTACAATAAGTATTGGCTGTTGAAATACCCACTTTTAATCCTCCAAATTTGCTACTTCAAATTTCAATATATTGCAAGGGCTTGCAAATAAATAGCTGAACAAAAAGTATCAGCAATTTATGAATGCATTTTTCTAAAATTATAAAAACCGCTGTTGTATGAAATCCATTTCTTTTATTTCCCCCTTTTTATTGGGGTTAATTTTCTCTTTCCCCGGTCAATCTCAAACCACCATTGCTGTTGAAACAGCTACCTATGCAATAGTGCTGCAGGCAGATAAAGAAAATATGCTTAGCACGGTATATTGTGGTAACAAACTGGATGCGCCTGCAGATTATAATGGCATTGCCGAAACCTCCCGTTACCCGCAGGGCAATGCTGGCATCTACAACAACGCATACACACCTGCAGGCACCTGGAACCTTTCTGAGCCTGCCATACAGGTTACGCATGCAGATGGCAATCACTCGCTGGATTTAAAATATGTAAGCCATCTCATAACTAAGCCGGATGCCAACACAAGCCTTACAGCAATTACTTTGCAGGATCCTGTTTATAAACTGACGGTGCAATTATTTTATAAAACATGGAACAAAGAAAATGTAATAGAACAATGGACGGAGATCAGCAACAAGGAACAGGGACCGGTGGTATTACAGAAATATGCATCTGCCAATTTATATTTTTCCAATAAAGATTTTTACCTCACCAGTTTTCAGGGAGAGTACCTGAAAGAATTACAACCGATGGAAGAAAAATTATTGCAGGGAACCAGAACCATCGATAGCAAACTGGGTACAAGAGCCATGCTGCTGGCCTCACCCAATTTTATGGTATCTTTTGGTGGACCGGCAAAAGAAAACAGCGGTACGGTTATGCTTGGCCAGCTTGCCTGGAGTGGAAATTTTAAACTCGATTTTGAAGTTGATTCTTATAAAAATCTGCGGCTGATAACAGGTATCAATCCTTACGAAGCGGCTTATACTTTGCAGCCCGGAAAAAGTTTTAAAACGCCTTCGCTGGTTTACACATTGTCCAATACCGGTACTGGCGAAGCCAGCCGGCAGTTACATAATTGGGCAAGAAAATATCGCTTGCTGGATGGACAGGGCGAAAGACTTACGCTGCTCAATAACTGGGAGGCTACCTATTTTGATTTTGATGAAAATAAACTCTCCGGCTTGTTTAAAGATGCAAAAAAATTAGGGGTAGATATGTTCCTGCTGGATGATGGCTGGTTTGGTAACAGGTATCCCCGTAATAATGATAATGCAGGACTGGGCGACTGGCAGGAAAATGTAAAAAAACTGCCACATGGTATTGGCTACCTGGTAAAGGAAGCAAAAGCCGCCGGTGTAAAATTTGGTATATGGATTGAGCCTGAAATGGTAAACCCCCAAAGTGATTTGTATGAAAAGCATCTAGATTGGGTAATAAGGCAGCCACAACGTCCGGAAAAATATTATCGCAATCAACTGGTACTTGATCTTTCCAATCCTGAAGTTCAGAATTTTGTATTTGGAATTGTTGATGACCTGTTTACTAAAAATCCGGAGCTCGCATTTGTTAAATGGGATTGCAATGCGGTTATTTATAATGCATATTCTGCCTATTTAAACAAAAACAAAATACCTCAAACACATTTGTACACGGAGTATGTAAAAGGGCTTTACAGTGTGCTGGAACGTATAAGGGCAAAATACCCCAAAGTGCCTATGATGCTATGTTCCGGAGGAGGTGGCCGGGCCGATTATGAAATACTGAAATACTTTACAGAGTTTTGGCCCAGTGATAATACGGAGCCCATTGAACGCATATTTCTGCAATGGGATTATTCCTATTTCTTTCCTTCCATTGCCATCGATTGTCATGTTACAGACTGGGGTAAGCAGCCTATTAAATTTCGGGTAGATGTTGCCAGTATGGGCAAACTTGGTTTTGATATTGTAGCCGCAAAACTTAGCGAAAATGACCTGGCATTTTGCCAGCAGGCCATTAAAAACTACAATAGTTTTAAAGATATTGTATGGCATGGCGATCAATACAGGTTGTTGAGTCCCTACGAAAATACTGCGGCTGCTATTGAATATGTAAGTGAAGATAAAAGCAGCGCTCTCCTTTTTAGTTACCTGCACAGCAATCGATTTGTAATTAATGCTACAGAAAGACCCATACAGTTGAAAGGTCTTGATGCTGCAAAAAAATATGCAGTAAAAGAAATTAATTTGTATCCGGGCACCAAATCAACACTCGAAGATGGGAAAATTTATAGTGGTGATTTTTTGATGAACGTAGGGCTTAATCCTGATGTAAATTATGGAAGAACCAGTGTGATTATTCAGATAAATGAAGTAGTGAAATAGTGTGGATGATTTCGATATTTTTTCAGATTGGCTGCATTAAATTTTGTGTTGCGATCTGCTGTCAACTTTAGTAAAACATACTTCCGAAGTTTTAAAAACTTCGGAAGGCTTTGTTTATTTATTTTTAATGATAGAATCTACTTTTATTATCCTTTGCCCACACCTGTGAGAAGTTAGTTTTCTTTGTATAAAACCGTCTTATTAATTTGTTTCTATTTTCAACAGCTGCTATCCCTGACAATTAAGCGCAGTAAACATGCTATTAATAGTTTGCAATTTAGTAAGGCAACTAAACTTCTAAACCTCTAAACCAGGCTGCTTTAAAATTTATGGTGCGGACTAATTTCTAAACGATTAAAACTATTCAATCATTTCAACACCCATCAGTCCTCCGCCACATTTTTCATCGCTGATAAAACTGCAAATGCATTTTTTATAACCACCTGTTTGTTTATTAAAGAATCGCTGGTTGAAATAATTTCTATCCATCCATTATTGCGTTTTCCGGTGGTTACTGCAACGGATTCAAACTGGTTCTTCTCTTTTTCAATGAATACCCATTCTTTATTTTCATACCGAACCACGGCATCTTCCGGTAGGGCCTTTACAACACTGTTGGAAAGATTAATGGTAGCATTGATATACATGCCGGGCTTTAGGTTGCCGGGGAGTTTTTCAAAATGACAATGAATGATACCGCTTCTGTTTTCGTCAATATTTTTGGTAACCAATATCACTTCTGCATCATATTTTTTATTGGGTTCATCAACAAAATATATTTCTACTTTTTGCCCCTGTTTTATTTTATTGAGGTCTTTTTCAAATACGGTTAAAGCTGCATGCAAATCGGTTGGATTGATTAGTTCAAACAGCACATCCTGTGGTTGCACATACTTGCCAATATTTACATTTACTTTACTAACAAAGCCATTAATGGGAGAGGGAATACTCACCATTCTTGAAATGGAATTACCAGAAAGTTTATCGGGATTGATATTGATTAACCGAAGTTTTTCGCCCAGACCAAGCACCAGCAGTTTGGTATTTTCATAATCTGATTGGGCCTGCTGAAATATTTTATCTGCAGCTGTTTTTGTTTCGTTCAATGATTTTTGGCGTTCATATTCCAGCTTTAAAAAACTAAGTTTTGATTTTGCCATCAGGTAATCCTGCTGTAATTGCACCAATGCCTGGTCTTCAATAATACCAATGCTTTCACCTTTAAAAACATGCATGCCGGGGAGCAGTTTGGTAGATTTTAAATATCCGCCAAGCGGGAAACTGATAGAGACAATGTTTTGTGGCGGTACATCTACCATGCCATTTAGCTGAAGGGTTTCGCTGATAGTCTTGTTGGAAAAACTGCCTGTTACCACCGATGCATTTTTTATTTGCAAATCAGTTAGTGTTACCGATGTGGTTGATGCTACAACTTCCGGCGCAGTTTTTTTTTCTGTGGAGGGAGAACAGGAATTGATTGTTAAAACATGGAGTCCTGCAAATGTTATTAATAAACGTTTCATTTTTTCTATTTGATTATTTTGATAAATAATAAGCTAATTGAATAACTGATTGATTAAAACTTTTGAGCGCCTCCAAACGTCCTAAGCGGATGTTGATTACCTGGTTCATGAGCAAACCCCACTGCAGGTAGTCGATGGCACCTTTTTCAAAACTAAGCTGGGCACTTACAGTAATAGTATTTGCTTGCTGCGTTCCGGTTGTTTCAAAATACCCAAGCGCTGCATTTGCTTTTTCGTAAGCCGATGCCCATTGATTTAATTCGCTGCTCAGTTGCATTTTACTTTGCACTACATTGAGCGTGGCGAGTGCTTCATTTATTTGCGCTGCTTTTATTTTGCTCCTGGTTACTTTATTAAAGATGGGTATTGCAATACCAGCCTGCACACTATTAAAACGGTTGCCTGCAGTAAATAACTGCTGGTTAACAGCATCTTTACTTTGCCATCCGGAAAAGGACTGGTTGGTATAGCCAACCATAACATCCGGACTAAGTTTATTTTTCTCTAAGTTAGTGGAGGCAGCAGCAATCACAGCCTCTTGCTGCAGCCACTTCAATACAGGATGGTTATTTAATAAGGCTGTATCTGCAATAGTAATATTTTCCATTTTTGCAAATTCATACGCTGGCAACAGCAACGCATCTGTATTTAACAGGTACTGCATTTTTTGTTGCTCCATTTTTATATCCGCTGCTATTTGTTGCTGCTGTAAAATTATTTGCTGCAGCTGTGCATCGGCAGTGGTTTTTTCCAGGATATTTGTTTCACCTGCCGTCAATCTTCTGTCGGCTGCAGCAGCATATTTACGGTACAAAGTATCCAGGCTGTTCAGCAGTTTATCTCTTTCCAGTAAATCAACCATGGTATAAAAAACAAGTTTTATTTCTCTGCTTAATTCCTGTACTTTCAACGCTAATAAATTTTGTACCAGCGCTTCATTGGCTTTGTAATAAACGGCCTGGCGTTTATAAATTACCGGCATTGCAAAGCCCTGCGAAATAGTAAATCGGCTGTCGGTATTAAAACTATTTACCCTGCCATAATCAGCCATAAACTGCGTTTTGGGTAGTTCGTAGGTACTCACTTGCAACTGTTTCCAATACTCGGCTTGTTTGGCAGTATTTTGCAAATGGAGATTTTTTTGATTACCTGCTGCAATCATTTGTTGCAGTGTCATTGCAACAGGAGTTGTTTGGGCAACGCTGGTTAATGACAAAAAAACAGCACTAAAAATCAATACTGCGGCAACAGGATATTTCCTTTTCTTTTTTCCTGGTTTCATTTTATCGAACCATACATACAATACGGGTAATACCAGCAAGGTGAGCAAGGTTGCCGAAACCAATCCGCCAATTACCACTGTTGCCAACGGCCGCTGTACTTCTGCACCGGCACCATTGCTTAAAGCCATCGGTAAAAATCCCAGCGAAGCTACTGCGGCTGTCATTAATACAGGGCGTAAGCGTATCCTGGTACCCTGCAACACAACATGTTTTATATCTGCGACTCCTTCTGCTTTAAGGCGGTTAAATTCTGCTATCAGTACAATACCATTTAATACTGCCACACCAAACAAGGCAATAAAACCAACGCCTGCAGAAATACTAAAAGGCATGCCTCTGGTCATTAATGCAAATATGCCTCCGATGGCAGATAAAGGAATGGCGGAGAAAATAAGTAAGCCATATTTCATGGAGCCAAAAGCAAAATAAAGCATCAGCAATATTAGCAATAATGCCAATGGAACAGCAACCGATAACCTTGCTTTTGCTTCCACTAAATTCTGAAACTGTCCACCGTATTTTACAAAATATCCGGGTGGAAATTTTATTTGTTGATCTACTTTCGTTTGCAATTCTTTTACAATCGTTTGTACATCTACGCCCCGTACATTAAATCCTACAATAATTCTTCGCCTGGCATCTTCCCGCTGTATCTGGTTGGGGCCTTCTTTTATTTCTACCGATGCCAGCTGGTTTAGTGGAACCTGTGTGCCGGAAGGTGTTGGTATCAGCAGGTTTTGTATATCGGATAAATCTTTTCGCATGTTGGATTGGATGCGTACAACGAGATCGAACCGGCGCTCATTTTCATAAATCATTCCGGCACTTTCACCTGCAAAAGCTGTGCGTACAATTTTGTTTACATCGCCAATGGTGAGCCTGAATAAAGCAATGGCATCCCGGTTGTAATGAATTACAATTTGGGGTAAACCGGTTACGGTTTCCACATACAAATCTTTAGCCCCTTTTACGGTTGAAATAATATCACCCAGTTTTTTGGAATAGGCAGCCAGTGTATCAAGATCTTCGCCAAATATTTTACATACCACATCCTGCCTTGCGCCTGTCATCAGTTCATTAAACCGCATTTGCACCGGGTATTGAAAGCCAGCGGTGATACCAGGTACCTGTTGCAGTGCAAGACTCATTTTATTGGCTAGTTCATCAAAAGTTTTGGCTGATGTCCACTCCTTTTTATCTTTTAAAATTACCATCATATCTGCCGCATCTACGGGCATGGGATCCGTAGGTATTTCACCGCTACCTATTTTGGTAACTACTTTCTCCACTTCGGGAAAATTCTTTAACAGGATACCAGCCGTTTTTTGGGTGGCATCAATGGTAGTGGTAAGGGAACTGCCTGTAAGTACCCTGGTATCAACTGCAAAATCTCCCTCTTCTAATTTGGGTATAAACTCACCACCCATAAAGCCCATCACAATCATTGCCGCAATAAACAATCCTACGGAAATTGATACAATTGTTTTAGGATATTTTAACGCAGCTAATAAAGCCGGCTGGTATTTTTTTTGCAGCCATTCCATCATCTTATCGGCCCAGGTAGCTTTGTGTTTTATTTTTTTACTCAATGCAAGGGAAGCAATCATCGGCACATAGGTAAGCGATAAAATAAAAGCACCAATTAAAGCAAAAGAAACAGTTTGTGCCATGGGTTTAAACATCTTGCCTTCAATACCTACCAACGATAATATGGGAAGGTAAACGATAAGAATAATAATTTGCCCAAACACTGCAGACCCCATCATTTTACCTGCAGAATCTTCAACAGTTTTGTTCATGGTTTCTTGCGCCAGCACCTGCGTTGCCGCTGCATTTTTATGATAATACAGCCGATGCATTACGGCTTCTACAATAATGACAGCGCCATCAATTATTAAACCAAAATCCAGTGCGCCCAGGCTCATCAGGTTGCCACTAACTCCAAATAAATTCATCAGTATTATTGCAAAGAGCATGGCCAGCGGAATAACAGAAGCTACAATCAATCCTGCCCTTACATTGCCTAAAAAAAGCACCAGGATGAATATTACAATCAGTGCACCTTCCAGCAGGTTTTTTTCTACCGTACTGATGGCATTATTTACCATTTTTGTCCTGTCGAGAAAGGGTTCAATTTTTACGCCTTCGGGTAAAGTTTTTTCAATTTGTGTAATGCGCTTTTTTACTGCTTTAATTACCTTCGAAGAGTTTTGACCCTTTAACATCATCACCACTGCCCCGGCAACTTCACCCTCGTCATTAAAGCACATAGCGCCATACCGGTTGGCATGTCCGATTCTTACTTCGGCAATATCTTTAACCAAAACAGGCATTCCTGTAGCGGTATTTTTTACAATAATTTTTGAAATATCTTCCAGGGTGCCTGCCAGCCCTTCGCTGCGGATGAATAAAATATTGGGCCCTTTTTCAATATAGGATCCACCGGTGTTTTGGTTGTTTTGTTGCAGGGCTGTAAATACATCGCCAATGGTTACCTGAAGGCTTTGCAGTTTGGATGGGTTAACTGCTACTTCATACTGCTTAAGATAACCGCCAAAGCTGCTCACATCTGCCACACCCGGCGTGCCCAGCAGTTGCCTGCGAACTACCCAATCCTGTATGGTTCTTAATTCAACCGGTGTATATTTTTGTTCGTAGCCTTTTTTTGGTCGAACGGCATACTGAAAAATTTCACCCAAGCCGGTGGTAACGGGCGCCATTTCCGGGTTTCCGGCATCGGGTGGTATTTGTGTTCGTACCTGTTGCAGCCGTTCCGATACCTGCTGCCTTGCCCAGTAAACATCTGTTGCATCATTAAAAACGATGGTAACCAATGATAGGCCAAACCTTGAAAAGGAACGGATTTCGATGATGCCCGGAATATTTGAATTGGCCTGCTCAATGGGAAAAGTAATCAGCCGCTCAATTTCCGGAGCTGCCAGCGATGGTGAAATGGTTATTACCTGTACCTGGTTATTGGTAATGTCTGGCACTGCATCAATGGGTAATTGGGTAGCAGAGTAAACACCAAATAAAACAAGCGCCAACGTGAAAAGCCCTATTATTAATTTGTTCCGCACACTAAAGCGGATAATATGTTGTAGCATAATTAAAATTGCTTAAATAAATATGAAATAAACCTGACGGTTATCATACGGAAGGATATTGTTAGTATGCATAGCGCTAAAAAAAAATACACCAGCCCGGCAATGGGGTAGCTTTTTATTTGAAGTAGTTAGTGATTAAAGCAAACCTGTTAAAACTTAATTTATACAATTACATGAATCACTTTATCCTACACTCAAGATGGATATTTTATAATTGTTGAAGCAGCTAAGATGCATGAAAATTTAACCAGCTAATGCACACATAAATTTAAAAAGATAGAAGAAGATAAAATTTAAACCCGGGGAGGCTGAAATATATTACAACCAAACTCTGAAGAAATAAAGCTATCGTTGGTATGTAGAAAATCGTTGGAAATAATAAACAACTGGGGAGATAAAGTATTTGTTGCTACATCAGTCATTAAAACGGGCACTACTGATAAGGCAAACTCCGAAGATGTTTTAAAGGGTAGCTGCATATCCCGGTCATGATCTTTGTCCATGGGGCTTCCGTGCAGATAATGGATGCATAAAAAATGAAAGAAGCTGATGTTTTTGTCTTCTTGCTGATGTTCTGCAAAATGTTGAAATACAACTGGTAACTTAAGTAATTGCCTGGCTTCTGTTACAGAAAACAGGTAGATTATCAGAAAAAATATGGTAATAATTTTTTTCAATCAGCCACAAAAGTAAGGGTATATTTTTTATAGATTCGTATTTCATTTAAAATGGGGGCGTTTCAAATCCGGTATCGTGCTGGATGTTGCAGCGCCAGGTGGTTGCTTAGATTTGCTGTTAAGCTGTTAGGTCGTTTTTATTTTTTTTTCAAACAAACCTTCAAACGCCTTAATTGCAGTTTATTAATTTTAAGTCTGCGGGCATTTAAGGACACCGCCACGTTCTTCAATTATTGCAGTAAAAGCTTCTCTTGTTCCGTTTACTTAAATTTACAGTTGAGTCGTTTTATTTTTTTATAGCTAAACATCCAAATGCCTTAGCGATAATTTATTAAATCTTTGCTTCCGGAATAAAGGGCGGTATATTTAAATACATGCTTAAAATGCATACTTAAAATCAATTATTTATTTTGTAGGGAAAATGGGAGGCAACAGTACCAATCATAAAGGCTTGAATTGTCAACGTCAGTAAATGTTATCTTTGAACGAATCATAGTTTTTAGATTTACATCAATTACGCAACCATTACCAAAATGAATTTAAGTCCGTAAAACCTAACAAAAATTTTTCAATAACAATCAACCATGGCTGCAATAATTATACTACTTATCTTTATTTTCGGCTATACGGTGATAGCGCTTGAACATATCCTGAAAATTAATAAAGCGGCTACTGCGCTTATTACCGGCGTTCTTTGCTGGACCTTTTATATAGTTAATTCGGATGCTCCCAGTGAGGTGGATGCAGCCCTGTTGAATCATGTAGGAGATATCGCTTCTATATTATTTTTTTTATTGGGCGCCATGACGATTGTTGCTTTAATAGACTCTCATAATGGCTTTGATATTATCACACAAAAAATAACTACCACCAGCACCCAAATACTCTTGCTGGTTATTACAGCTATTACTTTTTTTCTTTCTTCTTTGCTCGATAATTTAACTACGGCGATTGTAATGACCTCTTTGTGCTCTAAAATATTAAGTGAAAAAGAAGACAGGCTTTGGTTTGCCGGAATGATTGTAATAGCTGCCAATGCAGGTGGAGTATGGTCGCCATTGGGTGATGTAACAACTACTATGCTTTGGATTGGTGGACAAATAACGGCATTGAATATTATTAAGCAATTAATTTTACCCAGTTTGGTTGTCTGTATCATTCCGGCATTAATTATTTCCTATCGTTTCCGGGGCAAAAAAATACAATCCATACCAATATCAGATTGTACAGATATTTAAAAAAAAGATGGTCGTATCATTCTTTTTACAGGGCTTGGTTTCTTACTTTTTGTTCCACTATTTAAAATGCTTACCCATCTGCCCCCATTTATGGGGATGCTGCTTGCACTGGGGTTGATGTGGGTGATTACTACTTTTTTGCATAAAGATAAGGTCGCCGGATATGCAGAAAAATTTACGGTGGCCAAAGCATTACAAAGAGTAGATGCGCCGAGTATTTTATTCTTTTTGGGAATTTTACTGGCTGTAACAGCCCTGCAATCTTTTGGTATGCTTAAAATATTGGCAGCTATACTTAGCAACACACTAAAAAATGATTATTTAATTGGAATAGCACTTGGATTGCTTTCTGCTATTGTAGATAATGTGCCGCTGGTGGCTGCATCGCAAGGTATGTATGATTTAACTACCTATCCGGTTGATCATCCCTTTTGGGAATTTTTGGCATTAACTACGGGTACAGGGGGCAGTGCGTTAATTATCGGAACTGCGGCAGGTGTTGCTGTAATGGGCATTGAGCAAATTGATTTTATTTGGTACATGAAAAAAATTGGAGGATTGGCATTGTTAGGATTTGCTGCAGGTATTTTGGTGTTTCTTTTACAGCTGATACTTGCTTCTTAATGTAGCTGTGCATTGATTTTTCGTATTTTTTTTACAGCTGGTTGACTGTATGAAAAGTTACAGGCGAATGTTTTTAGAAGCGCTAACTTGCTAATCTAAAATAACTTTTATGAAAAAAAATATGGGTAATGCAGATCGTATTGTACGTATATTATTGGCTGCTTTTGTGGCCGTTTTATATTTTACCAATATCATTTCCGGTACGGTGGGAGTAGTTTTACTGGTGCTTGCCGGTGTATTTGTTGCAACAAGCCTGGTAAGTTTTTGCCCGCTATATACACTAATAGGCATGAACACCTGTGGGGTAAAAAAGTAGATTTCTTAAGCCAAACTTAAGAAACTACTAAAGCATTTTAAATATTGACTGTTGCAACTTTGTTGAAATTTTTATTATGATTTCAGCAACACATATCCATGCAATGGTAATCCATTTTCCTATTGCATTACTTCTGGTTGGATTTCTTTCAGAAATCACCGGATTGGGTTTTAAAAAACCATTTTTTAACCGGGCGGCATTTTATTTATTGCTTTTAGGGGCGCTTGGTACTATTGCTTCTTACCTGGCGGGAAATGCTGCGGGTGATGGTATGGGAATTGGCTTTAAGCGAAACTTGCAACGGATAGTCGCAACTTACGGTGATGGAATAGCAACTGTATAAAGCCCCTAAATAAAACTCAATAATTGCATTCGATACTTTTTGAATACCTTACTGCCAATTGTATGAATAGCAATACCGCCAATAAAAGCCAAAATATTGGATGCTCCGTAACCCCTGCTCACTCAGGTAACCGTGTAAATCGCCCATTGAGTCACCCATTTTTTAAATAAAAACAAATGAAAAAAATTCTCTTTGCTGCTATCATTTTACTGTTGATGAATGGAGTATTTGCACAATCAAAAACAGTAACACACTCCGGGATAGTTAATACAAGCGAAGAAGTAAAAAACGGAAAACACTTTGTAGTGATACAACTAACCAGCAATGATACGCTGGCATGGAAAGGATTGATGAATAACCTCAAAAGTCTTAAAGCTGGCTGGGGAGATAATGTGCAGATAGAAGTGGTGGCACATAGCGCCGGCATTGAAATGCTGATGCTTTCGAAAACTACGCAACAACAAAAAATTGCGGACTTTAAAAAGTTGGGAATTGTATTTGTAGGTTGTGAGAATACGTTGAGAGAAAGAAAAATTGCTAAAGACGCCATTATTGCGGAAGCAGGATTTGTGCCGATGGGTGTAGGTGAAATAATTATGAAGCAGGAGCAGGGTTGGAGTTATTTAAAAGCTGGGTTTTAAGTATAAAATAATTTATTCATAACGAAGATATGTAACCTTTGTTACCTTAATACCCCGCTGTTTATAACAGCTTTGCATAGTTTTAAATGATTTATTTTATAGGAATAGCAGGATATTTGCTGGCAGCAGTTGTTGGTATGTTATTGGCTGGTGGGATATTTAAATGTTTAATTGCTGTATTGATGAATAATTTTTGCTAGCTGATTTGTAGTATCACATTCAGTATATATGTTTATTTTATTTCTTCAAATTCAATGTCCTTAACCTTATTTTCTTCCGTATTTTTTGTGGTCGTAACTGCACAACCGTTAGCGCCACAACAACCAGTATTTGTTACTGCCTGGTAAAGAAAAAAGGCTCCGATTAAACCGGGGACCGGGTCATGATTTTGAATGGCCTGCACTGCAATAAAACCTCCGAGAATCAAGCGGAGCCAACGCATAAAATGCCAGTTGGTAAATATCATTTGTTTGAATGTTTCCATGATTAGCCAATTTTATTTTGCAGGTTCATCCATCCGCCGCCATTATGCACTGTGGAAAACCCCTTTGATTGTAATATGCTTTTTGCAGAAGCACTTCTCATGCCCGATGCACAACAGATAATGATGGTTTTATCTTTTTTAAGTTTTGCCAGGTTACTGTTCAGGCTATCCAGTGGCATATTGATGGAGCCTTTAATATGCCCGCCCTGGTATTCGCCTTTGGAGCGTACATCAACAATGGTGGCGCCGTTTTTCAGTAGTTCTTTGTAATCTGTTTTTGGTGAGAGACCCAGTAAGTTTTTAATCAATTGTATCATTGTTGTTAATTTTTTTATGCTGTTTGATAATTGTAATTCACCGTCATCCAACTGCCACCGTTTTCGTATTTAATGCCGAAGCTTTGTAAAAAAGTGGTTGCTTGTCCGCTCCGGTTGCCGCTGGCACAACAGAGTGTGATTGGTTGTGGTAATGCTTTCAATTCATCAATACGTTTCGGAAGTTCCTGCAACGGAATATTGATGCTGCCTGCCACATGACCACCCATAAATTCTCCGGGGGTTCTTACATCTACTATTGTTTTTTTATTGTTGTTCATTTTTTCGTTTTGTTTTTTATCTAAATTTTTTCATTTGATATTTTATCAAAAACTTTAAAACTGCTGTTATTTAACTTGCCCAATTAAGAAAAAAATGTACAAGAGTGATTATTATTTCTTTTTATTAAAAAGAAATAATAACAAAATCATATTTGCCAATAAAGCTGCACAAAACTTCCCCGCCAGGCTAATAATCCTTTTAAAAAAATTAATTTAATGCAGTAACCGGTGCCTGTTTATTGTTGAAGATGCTGATGGTATTGTAGTTCACCTCCCAGGTTACCGGCAATGCCTTTTTAAGCATGCTGCTTACGCCGCAATATTTTTCCTGCGAATCGTTGACTGCATCCAATGCCGCTTGTTTATTTTCTTCTGATCCTTTAAAATCGTACAGCACGTGAATGGCAATATATTGCGTGGGTACTCCTTTGCTTAGTTCGCCTGTTACTTTCATGCTGAAATCAGCTGCCACTTTATTTGCTTTTCGCAAAATGGCCGCTATGTCCATACCCGTACAACCTGCAAGGGCTGTAAGTATAAATGGTTTGGGGACCGGACCATTGTCGTCTCCACCTGCTTTTTCGGGCGCATCCATTACAACCGTATGTCCGTTTACCAATGCATTGAATTGCATTTTGCCCATCCATTGCGCTTCTATTTCGTGTGTCATTTGTAGTAGTTTTTTTTGAAGAATATTTTATAAATTATCAATCACTCTTTTTAGCTTTTCTCTTACCTCTGTAGCAACGCTTCCCAGTTCACTATTTGTAATGGCCATCATGGAAGCAACCGGGTCAACGGCACTTACTTCTACCTGCCCGTTTTCATGTTCCTGAACAATAACATTGCAGGGAAGCATGGTGCCGGTTTTATCTTCTGCCAGCAATGCCTGGTATGCAAAACCCGGATTGCAGGCACCGAGTATCCGGTATTTTTTAAAGTCGACATCCAGTTTCTTTTTCATGGTGGCCTGTATGTCGATATCTGTCAATATGCCAAAGCCTTCTTTCTTCAGTTGCTCTGTAACATTCGCGATGGCTGTATCAAAATTGTCTGTAACCGTCTTTGTAAAATAGTAGCTCATGATAATCTTATGTTGCTTTTTGTACATTAATTACAATGCAAAATTGTGCCAATCAAATCGGTTGTATGGTCACATATGTTACATTCAAAATTTTGATAGGGGATGGAACAGGTAATACTTAATGGAGTTATAATTTAGTCCAATACCGCAATGCATCGGCACAGGTTGGTATTTATTAAAGGCAGTGCAAAAAGGCTCTGTATAAATTTTAGCCAACGCACATTGGTCTGGAGTGAAATTCAGTTTGGTATCACTGGCATTTTGTTTTGATTTAAGTTCCTGTCATACTCAATCAATGGCTTGCTACCTATTATCCGGTTTTTAACATACTGGCTTGTTATTTGTAACCTTTGTTACATAAATGCTGTTTTGTAATTATTTACTTTGCAGTGTTACTTACTCTGCTCAAAAACACATTGTTTATTTTGCAGGGGATTTTAATAACAATTTCAGCAATTTTAAAATACAGTAGTTATGAAGAATTGGTTTAGTAAAAACAGGCTGTATGTGGTTGGTGCGCTGTTGGGTGCTTTGGCCGGGTTCCTGTACTGGAATTTTGTTGGCTGCTCAAGTGGTACCTGTATGATTACATCCAAACCGGTCAACAGTACTTTATACGGTGCAACAATGGGTGCTTTATTGTTGGGTACGTTTAAAACCGAAAACAGCAAATCAACTGTTTCGTCTAAAAATGAAAATCAACCAAATGACATTTAACGAATTAATACAATCAGAAAAGCCGGTGCTGGTAGATTTTTTTGCCACCTGGTGCGGACCATGCAAAACCATGGCGCCCATTTTAAAAGATGTAAAACTGGAAATTGGCGACACAGCCAGTATTTTTAAAGTAGATGTTGATAAAAATCCCGACGCTGCCAGTGCTTACCAGGTGCAGGGTGTGCCTACTTTAATATTATTTCAGAAGGGAAAAGTATTGTGGAGGCAAAGTGGCGTAGTACCTAAAAGTGGGTTAGTTAGTGTAATAAAAAAATACGTTTAATAAATCTGTTTAGTCCCGTTTTACAATTTGATATCAGCAGTTTTAGAACTGCAATCTTAAGCGCCTTACTAATAGGGCGCTTTTTTTATGAATAAAAAAAATGACTTGCACTTATTTTTGCTTTTCAATTTAAAAAAGCCTGCTAAATAAATAATTGTATGTTGGAGTGGATTAAACAACCCTGGCCATGGTATGTTGCAGGACCATTAATAGGCTTAACAGTGCCGATACTGTTAATTATCAGAAACAAGTTTTAATACCCAATTAGGGATAGCCATTCATTTTTTTTAATTAAGAAAAGCATTTTCATTGAGGCTTCCATCCATATTTTATTCCTGAACAACTATGTATATTAAAGGGTAAATTTGTATCCTTCCAACCAGATAATTTATGAGCAGTATAATAAATGTTGACAAGCTACAAGCTTTATTTGAACCTGCTTTGCTGCAGGAGATCCAGCAGTTTGGTACCTGGCAAAGTTTTAAAGAGGGCGATTTGATAATGGATTATGGAAAGTACATCCGGATGATGCCCATAATCATAAAAGGAACGATCAAAGTATTGCGATTAGATGAAAATGGCAATGAAATTCTGCTCTACTATCTTTCGAGCAGTGAAAGTTGCTCGATGGCTTATAGTTGCTGTATAGAAGCGAAAAAAAGTGAAGTAAAAGCCGTTGCAGAAGATGAGGTTGAATTGATAGCCATACCGCATATCAAATTGGATGAATGGCTATGCGCCTACACCAGTTGGAAAAATTACATCATGCGTAGTTTTAATGAACGCTTTATCGAATTATTAAAATCAATTGAAAGCATTGCCTTTCATAAGTTAGATGAACGATTGGTTGCTTATTTAAAAGAAAAGCAACGCCACACAGGTTCAAGTGTTATTAAGGCTTCACATTATCAGATTGCAGATGAATTGGCCACATCAAGGGTTGTAATTTCGAGACTGCTGAAGCAATTGGAAAACAGCAAAAAAATAATCCTATACCGGAGTGAGATTAAATTGCTGCCCTCTTTTACGGATTGATTTTGTAAATAGTTACTGTTTAAAATAACTTCCGATAAATTCGGTTGTTTAAATATTGATGCTGCTTTAAAGGGTTGAAGCTTGTAGTTATAATATCTTACCTATATCAATTGTACAGCTAGTTGAACCGGTAGTTATTCACAGTGGTTCATTAGAAGTAGTAATTGTTGCCAACTTGCCCGTTGCCTATTGTCCTTTGCTTTTTGCCCTTTCCCTTTGCCCTTTGCCAATTGCGTATTGCCCATTGCCCATTGCCCTTTCCCTCATGCAAATTGTTAATTGCCAATCGCTTCCTGCCTATCAGCCTCATTTTTAAATGCACAGCTTCACTCAAAAAAAATAAAATATCTTTGCCACTCTTTTATTAAAATTAATGATGATGGATGTAAATTTTAACCCCGATAAACAACATACACTGGCAGCCCCGGTGAGTATTTCAGGAACCGGTCTTCATACAGGTATTAATGTAGATATGTGTTTGAAACCAGCTAACCCTGGCTTTGGATTTCAGTTTCAGCGAATAGATTTAGCTGGAATGCCCATTATTAAAGCAGATTGCGACCTGGTTACGGATACATCACGTGGTACAACTTTAGAATTGGGTGAGGTAAGAGTAAGTACGGTAGAACATATACTTGCTGCATTGGTGGGAATGGGAGTAGATAACTGTCTAATTGAGATTAACGGCCCCGAAATTCCAATTATGGATGGGAGTAGCATACCATTTGTTGAAATAATTGATGAAACGGGTATTTTGGAGCAGGATGCTGCAAAAATCTGGTATTCCATTGATACCAATATTACTTATTACGATGAACACAAAAGGGTAGACATGACCGTACTACCTGCCACCGATTATAAAATTACTACGCTGATAGATTTTAATTCGCCGGTATTGGGTACACAGCATGCAAGCCTTAAAACCATTAAAGATTTTAAGGCAGAGATAGCTCCCTGCCGCACTTTTTGTTTTTTGCATGAGCTGGAAGCATTGCTGGATAACAACCTTATAAAAGGCGGCGATATTAACAATGCCATTGTCGTAGTAGATAAAACGGTAACACCAGATGAAATGACCAGGCTTGCCAAGGCCTTTGGTCGTGAAAAAATTGAAGTAAAAAGTGAAGGCTATCTAAACAACCTGGAACTTCGTTTTCCAAACGAACCGGCCCGTCACAAGTTGCTCGATGTTATTGGTGACCTTGCCTTAATTGGATATCCTATCAAAGGACATATTATTGCCAACAGACCCGGACACAGTAGCAACGTTGCTTTTGCAAAAACTATCAAACAATACATCAAAAAGAACAGGCATACCAAGGATATCCCTATTTACGATCCCAACCAGCCACCGGTTTACACATTGCAGCAAATAGAAAAAACCCTGCCGCACCGTTTCCCTTTTTTGTTTGTTGATAAAATTATCGAACTATCCGACAAGCACATCGTTGGTATTAAAAATGTTACGTTCAACGAATTTTTTTTCCAGGGACATTTTCCGGGTAATCCCGTAATGCCGGGTGTTTTGCAAATAGAAGCCCTTGCCCAAACAGGCGGTCTGCTTTGTATCAATGCCATGCCCGAAGGCGAGTACGATACTTATTTTTTAAAAATTGATAATTGTAAGTTTAAGCAAAAGGTAATTCCCGGCGATACCATGATTTTAAAGATGGAATTAATTGAACCCATCCGGCGGGGCATCTGTGTTATGAGAGGCAGCGTTTTTGTAGGTAACAAACTCTGTACGGAGGGAGATTTAACAGCACAGTTGGTAAAGAGAAATGTCCCTAATCCCTAAACGGGGATTTTAAACCATATATTTGAGAAGATTTTTTAAATTAAACTAAAAATCCTTTTAGGATTTAGGGCAAATGATTCATCCACACACATACATACATCCCAACGCAAAGCTTGCTACCAACGTAAAGATTGATCCCTTTAGTGTGATCCATCAAAACGTGGAAATAGGCGAGGGAACCTGGATAGGCAGTAACGTTACCATTATGGAAGGGGCAAGAATTGGAAAGAACTGCCGTATTTTTCCCGGTGCAGTTATAGCCGCCATACCCCAGGATTTAAAGTTTGAAGGAGAAGATACTACCGTAGAAATAGGTGATAATACAACCATTCGTGAGTTTGTAACCATCAACCGGGGTAGCAAAGACCGATGGACTACCAAGGTAGGCAATAACTGCCTGCTGATGGCATATTGCCATATTGCACATGATTGCGTTGTTGGCAACAATTGTATACTTAGTAACAACACACAAATGGCCGGGCACGTTGTGCTGGGTGATTACTCCATCCTGGGTGGTATGTGTGCGGTTCACCAGTTTGTACAAATTGGTCAGCATACTTTTGTAAGTGGCGGTTCATTGGTAAGTAAAGATGTGCCACCCTATATTAAAGCCGGTCGCACCCCGTTAAGCTATGCCGGTGTAAACTCAGTAGGTCTTAAACGTCGTGGGTTTTCGCTGGACAGAATCAACCAGATTTTGGATATCTACCGCATTATTTATAACAAATCCATGAATACTTCGCAGGCACTAAATTTTATTGAAGAGGAGTTGCAGGCAACAGATGAGAGAGATGAGATTGTTACCTTCATCAGGGAAAGCGGCAGGGGAATTATTAAGCGGTTTACAAAGGGTAGTAATGAAGATGAGTAATTACCCCCATCCTCCCCCATCCTCCCGATAAAAATCGGGACAGGCCTAAAGGGGGGCTTTGTAGATCACAGAATCGAATAGATAATTAATTTTTATGAGCCATGCTTTTATTATCTATTTGGCTTCATTGGCAAATATGCTTTTGTTATTTATTCTTTTTAGTAAAAAGAATAAATAATCACTCTTTTACTTTATATCTTTATTGAACATTTTTAAACAATCCCCCTGCTAACTAATCAGCACAATGTTTTTAATTGGCAGCGTGTAAAAACCCCTTTAGGCGAAGGAGTGTACAGGCGCAAATGCAAATCACATTAACCAATACCGGCAAGCGATTTAACAGGGAATGGATATTCCGTGGGGTGAATTTTGAATTCGCTGCAAAAGGGAAATATGCCATCACAGGTTCCAATGGTTCCGGTAAATCTACCTTGTTGCAGGTAATTGCAGGATCACTTACACACAATGAGGGAACAGTAAGTTTTCATGAAGGACCACTAAAGGAAAACAACGATCCAACTTCCACTTCTAATTTTCAGCACATTTCTTTAGCCGCACCATACCTGGATTTAATTGAAGAAATGTCCGCAACAGAATTCCTGTCTTTTCATCAATCCTTTAAGCCATTATCGATAACAACAACCGAGGTATTGCAAATAATGCAATTAGAAAAGGCAGCAAACAAACAGGTGCGCTATTTCAGCAGCGGTATGAAACAACGCCTCAAGCTTGCCCAGGCTTTCTTTTGCAAAAGCCCGGTATTATTATTAGATGAACCTACCACCAATTTAGATTCGGACGGTGTTGCCTTGTACCATACGCTGATAAAAAATTTCACCCCGGAAAAACTGGTAATCATCAGCAGCAACGACCAGCAGGAGTATAATTTTTGTGAGGAAGTAATTGCAATCGGGGATTATAAATGAATTTTTATGTGGAGATATTTCTTTGAATTTCAACTAAAAAGCCTTTAGTAAGTTCTATTATTTCTTCGGTGGTTTCCTTATCGATTACAACAAAGTCATCATAATCACCGGTTTGTCTTTTATCAAACAAATCAGAAAAAACCTGCCCCAATCTCTGGATATTAAATCAGTTTGTATAAAATGCATCGCAAACATTTGTCTTACCCCTTTATGTGATTTTGGATTTATTTCATTTTTCAACAACAACCCACTCACCATATAATAACAGGCATAATAAGCTCTGTTTACAGCAGCATTCCAAAATTTTTCTTTACTTAAAAGCTCGGCCTCCAGTAAAGTTTCAAATGCCCTGCTTATTCTGTATTTTATTAAATCGTCTTTGTTTTCATTCATAATAAAATACCATCTTTTTTTACATTTGCATAAAAAGGAGTAGCACTGTGCCTGCCTTCCCATTGTTTTTTAGACAGCACCACGGGGCTAATGATTTTGCCAGATTCAAATTCTATATCATATAAAGGGTATTTTATTTTCTTTTCATCAGCATAAGAAATTTTATCACTATTTACTAAAATTAAAATATCTATATCAGATGAAGTTTTATCCTCACCCCTTGCACCTGAACCGTAATAAATTACAATGGCACCAGGTGCTGTTTTTTCTACGGAAATTTTAATTCGTTGTAATAAATCACTTCTCATTACTCAAATTTAAGCGTTAAAAATCATTAATTAATAACCTATGTCAGCAGCAACGATCAGCAGGAGTATAATTTTTGTGAGCAAGTAATTGCAATTGGGGATTGTGAATAATTGCTAAAAAAAGGGAATGATTTGATTTAGGAATCTGAAAATTTTTGTCCTTACCTATATCAAACACCACAAATCCAAAATCCAAAGGCACACATCTAAAATCACAAATCACAAATAAAAAAATCAAAAATCACAAATCCAGCGTTATCTTTTACTGGCAATCAATAAATTCAAATCAGTAAACTTTAAATCAAATCTTTCGCTCAGGTGAAAATTGGTAAGACTCCCTTTGAACAAATAAATGCCACTGCGGATATTTATCTTATACCAAACCACATTATCGATACCGCCGTCATCGGCAGTTTCAAGTAATAGTGGCATCAAAACATTGCTAATAGCCTGTGAGGCTGTACGGGCAAAACCGCTTGGGATATTGGGTACACAATAATGTATTACATCATATTTTTTAAACACCGGTTTTTCATGGGTGGTAACTTCACTGGTTTCAAAACAACCGCCACGGTCAATGCTTACATCAACAATAACAGTTCCCGGGCGCATGTTGCTCACCATTTCTTCCGAAACTACAATGGGTGTTCGGCCGCCCGTGCTGCTTAAAGCGCCTACTGCCACATCGCAGGTTTTTAATTGCTTGGCCAATATTTTTGGTTCTATTACAGAGGTCCACAACCGACCACCAATATTATTTTGCAGTCGCTTTAACCTGTAAATACTGTTATCGAAAATTTTTACACTTGCACCCATCGCCAGGGCTGTTCTTGCTGCATATTCACCCACAATACCGGCACCAATAATGATAACTTTCGTGGGTGGTATGCCACTGATTCCCCCAACCAATACGCCCTTTCCGTTGTTGGCATTGCTTAAATATTGGCCTGCTATCAGCATTACTGCACTGCCTGCAATTTCACTCATACTGCGTACAATAGGGTTGTGCCCGCTATCGTCTTTCAGATTTTCAAAACTAAGCGCTGTTATTTTTTTATCCATCATCTTCTGCAAAATCTCTTTCTTCATTACGGCAAGATGTATGGGTGAAATAATGAATTGATTGGGCTTTAGCAATTCACATTCAGTTTCACTTACAGGAGCACTTTTTACCAGTACGTCACATTCAAAAACTTCTTTTTTGTCGTAGGCAATTTTGGCACCTGCTTCGCTGTAATCAATGTCCGAGTAGCTTGATCCCTCGCCAGCCTTGGTTTCAACAATCACCCGGTGACCATTCGCTACCATTACACCTACTGCCTCCGGGGTAAGTGCTATCCGGTTTTCACTAAAGGAACATTCTTTTGGAATGCCGATTAACAGTTCTGTACCATGAGGCTTAACGTCGAGTGTTTCTTCAAGCGTTTCGTAAGTAAAGGAAGGAGATACAAAAGGTTTTGATGTAGCCATAAAATATATAGATGATTAAGTGCTGCCTCAGGCAGATGGTTACAAATTACTAATTAATTACCAGCTTTCTGGTATTAATATCAACAGTATAAAGCCATGCATGTATTGTATTGTTTGGAAATATTGCTGGAGCCTTTTCCGGCCATTCTACAAAGCTATAACTGCCACTATATAAACAATCCTCTACACCGGTGGCAATAGCCTCCTGTTCGTTTTTTAGCCGGTACAAATCAATATGGTAAATGGTTGCATCCATATTGTATAAATACTGGTTAATGATAGAAAAAGTGGGGCTTGTCACCACATCTTCTACCCCCAATACCTCACAAAGCGCATGAATAAAAGTGGTTTTCCCGGCACCCATTTCACCGTGTATTGCCAATACTTTGTTGCTGCCCATTAAATTCAGTAACTGTTTAGCGGCCCTTTTTATTTCGGTTAGTGTAAAAATCAACTCCATGTTGCAAATATATTTTCCTTCAATAGTAACGCCGCATCTTATTTGTAGAATAATTTTGCACAATGGAAAAAGTAGAATGGAAAGTAGAGGGAATGGATTGTACCAACTGCGCCTTAACTATCAATAAGTACCTGAATAAAGAAGGCCTGAAACAAGTAAAAGTAAATTTTATAGGTGGCGATGTTAGTTTTGAGATGAACGGCGCTGTTACAAAAGAAACCATCGCAAAGGGAATTGAAGGACTGGGATACCATGTAGTTGACGACCAACACACAGCAATTGACAACGGAAATTCAAACACTACTACTCATTGGTTGTCAGTTGTCAGTGGTCGGTCGTCGTTCACCAATCACTTACAACGTTTTTTGTTTTGCCTGCCTTTTACATTGGTTTTAATGCTGCACATGTTGCCCTGGCACATTCATTTTCTGATGAATCCGTGGATACAAATGGCTATTTGCATTCCTGTATATGTAGTGGGAATGGGATATTTTGGCGTAAGCGCCATTAAAAGTCTGCGTGGCGGCGTGCCCAATATGAATGTGTTGATTGCCCTGGGCGCCACTGCTGCATTCGTTTACAGTCTGATAGGTACACTGGGTAATTTTGGAATGGATTATGTTTTTTATGAAACGACAGCTACCATCATCACCCTGGTTTTTTTGGGAGAATATGTAGAAAATAAATCGGTTGCTACTACACAAAAGGCATTAAACCAATTGGCCCGCCAGCAAAAAGTAATGGCCAATATGATCGCTTTTGATGATGAACATAAGGAGAATATTTTTCCGGTAGAGAATACACAGTTAAGAGTGGGGGATCTTATATTGATTAAAAGCGGGGAGCAGGTGCCCACCGATTGTAAAATATTATGGGGCGAAGGTTATGCCGATGAATCCCTGCTTACCGGGGAAAGCGCCCCTGTTCGCAAGGAGAAAAAAGATAGTATTACAGGCGGAAGTTTGCTAACAGATGGTACCGTAAAAGCCCAGGTTACGGCCGTGGGAAAAGACACCGTTTTAAGCAATATTTTAAATTTAGTTAAGCAGGCACAGGGAGAGAAGCCGCCGATTCAGCAATTGGCTGATAAAATAAGTGCAGTATTTGTACCGGCAGTGGTAGGGATTTCTTTGCTTACGTTTTTGCTGAATTATTTTGTTTTTGACATAAATGGTTCTCAGTCTTTAATGAGGAGTATTGCAGTATTGGTAATTAGTTGCCCCTGTGCAATGGGGCTTGCAACCCCCGCTGCCATTGCAGTAGGACTGGGCAGGGCAGCAAAAAAAGGTATCCTTTTCCGCAATGCCAAAAGCCTGGAGTTGTTTAAAAATATTACCACCGTTGTTTTTGATAAAACAGGTACTTTAACCAAGGGACAATTTAAAATCACGCTGTTTGAAACAACCATTGATCCCAATGAATTTAAGCGGATAGTGTTTTCTATGGAGAAATATTCCAATCATCCTATAGCAAAGGCAATCAGTAATGAATGGAAAATTAACAACCCGGTTTTCTGGAAAAAAATAGAAGAAATAAAAGGCGAAGGAATTGTTGCGGAAGACAATAAGGGCAACCATTACCGGTTGGGTTCTTATAAAATTACAGATGCCCCTGCAACAGAAAATATCCACACAGCCTACCTGTTACAAAACGACATTTTAATAGGCTGGTTTGACATGGATGATGAAATACGGGAAGAAGCAGTTGCGGTAATTAATTATCTAAACAACAAAAATATCCAAACCATTTTATTAAGTGGCGATACAGCAGAACGCACCAACAAAGTTGCCAATGCGCTCGGCATTAAAGAATTGTATGCAGAAAAAAGTCCGGAGGAAAAACTTTTGATTATTGAACAATTGAATGCCAAATCTCCCGTAGCGATGGTGGGAGATGGAATTAATGATGCACCTGCGTTGGCGAAGGCCAGCATTGGTATTTCCATGAGCGATGCCACACAACTGGCCATGCAAAGTGCACAGGTAGTTTTAATGAATAATGGTATCAGTCATTTACCGTTGGCGCTTGGTCTTGGCAAACATACATTTATCACCATCAAACAAAATTTATTCTGGGCTTTTATATACAACGTTGTTGCCATTCCTGTGGCAGCTGTTGGCTTGTTACATCCCGGTATTGCTGCGCTGGCAATGGGTTTTAGCGATGTGGTGCTGGCAGTAAATTCGGTTCGGTTGAATTATAAAAAAGTGCTGTAATTATTATTTTTTATTGGATGACAAAGGTTACCGGGTAGACTTTTTTATCATAATTTTTATGGTTGGCAATAAGAGTTTTTCAACCTTAGTAAAATTATAAAATACAGCTCTAACCTTATTATCTTATTACCAGCTAACCCCGTCATAAGCTAATAAGGTTTGGGTAAGATAGATCAGATTTTATACTTAGGTTAAAAATGCAAAAGATATGATTCTGTTTAGCCTATCGAAGAACCATAATAAAGAATTCATTTTTTCTGTTCCATGTTTGATACTTTCTCTGATAATGAAAAAAGTACCTGTTGAACATGTACTTTAGCAAAACTATAATCTGTTCTATCTGCAATCAATTCATCAAATATTAAAAGAGTACTGGGGTTACGATGCCTTCCGGCCAATGCAGGAAGATATTATCAATGCCGTTTTGGATGGTAATGATACATTGGCTCTGTTGCCCACAGGCGGCGGAAAATCTATCTGCTACCAGGTGCCGGCAATGGCAAGGGAAGGTATTTGCTTAGTGATAAGCCCCTTAATTGCATTGATAAAAGATCAGGTGGGGAATTTAAAGAAGCGGGGCATACCTGCTTTATCCATTTACTCAGGCATGAGTTTTTTGGAGGTAAAGAAAACGTTGCAAAATGCAGCTTATGGAAATTATAAGTTTTTGTATGTATCTCCCGAAAGATTGGAAACCAATTTGTTTCTGGAATTTTTACCTTCTATCAATGTTAGTATAATTGCTGTAGATGAGGCTCATTGTGTTTCTCAATGGGGTTACGATTTTAGACCGCCTTATTTAAGAATTGCCAACCTGCGGGAGCATTTACCCAAAGTTCCGGTGCTGGCATTAACTGCTTCTGCTACAATAAAGGTGCAGGAAGATATTTGTGATAAACTGGCTTTCTCCCCCCGGCAACAACGATTTCAGCAATCTTTTGAAAGAGCCAATCTCTCTTACAGTGTATTTAATGTAACATCCAAGCAAAATAAATTGCTGGCAGTTTTACGCAATGTAAATGGGAGTGCAATTGTGTATTGCAAAAGCAGGAAACACACAAAGGATATAGCCGAATTATTAAAGCTTAATAACATCAACGCTAATTTTTATCATGCCGGATTAAGCAATGAAGACAGGAATAAACGGCAGGAAGACTGGATCAATAATACAACCAGGGTAATTGTATGTACCAATGCTTTCGGGATGGGCATTGATAAGCCGGATGTTAGGGTAGTAGTACATTACAGCGTGCCGGATTGCCTGGAGAATTATTACCAGGAAGCAGGCCGGGCAGGCAGGGATGGCAAAAGATCTTATGCAGTATTGCTTTACAACGAAAGGGAATTGGAGGAGTTAAAGCTGCAAAGCCGTATCCGTTTTCCGGACAGAGAAGAAATAAAAAAAGTGTACACAGCCGTTATGAATGCAATTCAGGTACCGGCCGGTGCAGGTGAAGGATGTAGTTATGATTTTGATATTGTTTCTTTCGCCCAAGCATTTAAGGTAGATGCCCTTACAGCAACCTATGCCATTAAAACTTTGGAACAGGAAGGCGTTTTGTTATTTAGCGACACATTTTTTAAGCCACCAACAGTGGTATTTAATTGCGATCAACAAACACTTCGTGATTTTGAAGTGGTGCATCCGGAATTGGATGATATTGTAAAAGGATTGTTAAGATCATATGAAGGCATTGTTGATTTTCCCACCTCAATCAATGAAACCTTGTTAGCAAAGTTTGTAAATAAACCTAAAGATTATGTTATAAAGCAACTTACCCGGTTGCAGCAATTAGGGATTATAGAATATGTGAGGCAAAAGGAAAGTCCGCAAATTACCTTATTGTTGAACAGGATGTACATAGATAGTTTTGTAATTAACCTCGATATTTATTTACAACGAAAGCTACAATTTGAAGAAAGAATACAAACCATTATACAATACGTATTACAGACAACAGAATGCAGGAGCAAGGTTATTGCAGCGTATTTTAATGATAGCCAGGTAAAACGTTGTGGCATTTGCGATAATTGCATCAATTTAAAGTTAACGCCGGTAAGCATGTTGGATTTTGAAAATGTAGAAGCGCATCTCTACGCACTTATCGTTGAAAGAAATATAACTGTCAGCAATTTATTAACTCAGTCAAAAAAAATCCGGCAAGAAAAGTTATGGACTGTGTTTAATTATCTACAAGCCGAAAAGAAAGTTATTGTAAACAAAGAAGGTTATCTCGAAAGAGTTTAATCAGGAAAACGATATTGGTAATAAAGTTTAAACTTTGGTAAGGGCGGGCAAAAAAAAGGGACCAAGATAGAAATCTAGTCCCGCTTTAAAATCCAATATCCTATGAAAAACCGAAGCGAAGATAGGAGGATAATTAAAGTAATACAAGCTTTTCTTTGCTTTTTTCTCTAAAATTATTTAAACCTGTTGCGTTTTATCGACACAATGTAAAATTTTATCTTATTGAAAATCAAATAAATAAGTCGGAAATCCTCTTGTTGAAATGAAATGGCTTTATCCGGATTTTTAAAACCATTTAGTACTTTTTGCTTTGCTGGAACTACTTCTTCCACCAAGGCCAAGGGCACCCAACAATGAGCGAACAATGGTATTACCTGCTGTACGCATCATGCTCTTTACAATAGCATTATCTACAATTTTTTCAAGGGTAGATGGCGCTTCTTTTGTTTCAATGATACTTTTTTGCTGTTCCGATTTTTCCGCAGCTTCGTTTAATTTGGCTGTTAAAATTTCATAAGCACTTTCGCTATCAATTACCTGGTTGTATTTGGCAACTAATTTCGATTTGCTTGTGATGTTATCAATTTCAGTTTCAGTAAGTACATCCATCCGGCTGCGGGGCGCACAAAGCATGGTTTGTACCAGCGGCGTTGGGATGCCCTTTTCATTCAGCATCGTTATTAAGGCTTCGCCAATACCCAATTGGGTAATTAAATCCTCAGTTTTGTAAAATTCCGTCTCCGGGTAGTTTTCTGCAGTTTGTTTAATTACTTTTCTGTCGGCTGCCGTAAAAGCTCTTAATGCATGTTGTATTTTTAATCCCAACTGTGCCAGTACGCTTGCCGGTACATCCATGGGATTTTGTGTGCAAAAGAAAATACCAATTCCTTTGGAGCGTATTAGTTTAATAATGGTTTCTATTTGTTGAAGCAACGCACTGCTGGCTTCCTGAAAAATAAGATGTGCCTCATCAATAAAAATCACCAGTTTCGGTTTGTCCAGATCACCTTCTTCCGGGCAGCTTGCATATAATTCTGCCAGCATTTGCAGCATAAACGTCGAGAATAGCTTGGGTCTGTCCTGCAGGTCGGTAACCCTTAAAATATTGATCATGCCATTTCCTTTGTCATCAATTCTCATCAGGTCATCCACTTCAAAACTTTTTTCACCAAAAAAAGTATCTGCTCCTTGCTGCTGCAACTCTATTACCTTTCTCAAGATGGTTCCTGTGCTGGTCGTAGATATTTTGCCATAGGTTTTTTCAATTTCTGCCTTGCCTTCATCACCAAAAAACTGGAGAACTTTTATAAAATCCTTTAGGTTGAGAATGGGCAATTTATTGTCATCACAGTATTTAAAAATCATGGCTACCACACCACCTTGCGTATCGTTGAGCTCTAAAATTTTGCTCAGTAGTACGGGGCCAAATTCGCTAACGGTAGCTCTTAGCCGAACGCCTTTTTGCCCGCTGATGGTGAGTAATTCTGCCGGAAACTGAGCCGGTTTATACTCCATACTCAACAATTGGTAACGGCTGGTCACTTTATCGTTAACAGAACCAATTGCCGCAACACCACTAAGGTCACCTTTAATGTCCATCAGCAATACAGGCACACTGGCATCACTTAAAAATTCACTGATTACCTGTAGTGTTTTGGTTTTACCCGTTCCGGTTGCCCCGGCAATAAGACCGTGCCTGTTGAGGGTTTTAAGCGGTAAGTAAACGCCTGCTTCAGCGATTGTTTCACCGGCTAATATACCGGCGCCAATTTTTACAGATTCACCCTTAAATGTGTAGCCGTTTTTTACGGCCTCAATAAATTCATCTTTTGTTGGCATAAGTGCAATTAGTTTTTTGAAAGATACATAGCCTTCCTGAAAATCAGGCACAATTTTTTCAATTAAAAAATGTCTTTAAGTATTGGACGCTTTTAAATCCAATAGCTATCGGATGTCACTTTTTATTTTGGACGAAAAGAATTAGTAAATTGCCATTAAAGCGTTAGGTCGCTGAGTTATAAAAGAAATAAAACGTCTTTACGCCTTAACGTCAAAACTAAGTAACTACCTGATGATGCAATAATTTGAAACGCCCGTTAATAAAACTACCTTTAACAAAATATTATTTGCTATAGTACCTTTATCTAATACGAATTAATTTTATTTGCTAATAAACATATTTAACATGGAAGCAACAAAACCACATATTTTATTGTGTGAAGATGATACCAACCTGGGTATGGTATTAAAAAATTATTTAGAGTTGAATGATTACGACGTAATTCTGGAAAGAGATGGGAGGCTCGGCCTGGCTGCTTTTCAACGGGAGAAGTTTGATATTTGTCTGCTGGATGTAATGATGCCCAATATGGATGGCTTTACACTGGCTGAGGAAATACGGGATATCAACCCCGATGTTCCATTGTTTTTCCTTAGTGCCAAAACGATGAAGGATGACATAATTCAAGGGTACAAATTGGGTGCTGATGATTACATTACCAAACCATTTGACAGTGAGGTGTTGCTGATGAAAATAAAAGCCATTTTAAAGCGCAACGAAGAATTGCACAGGGAGGAAATGAATGCTGAGTTTGATTTAGGCAGGTATCATTTTAATCCACGTTTGCGGGAACTTTCTATTGATGGAAAAATGAATACACTTTCACCGAAAGAGAATGAGTTACTTAAAATGATGTGTGAGTATAAAAATGATTTGTTACCGAGGGAAATTGCCCTTAAAAAAATATGGGGCAGTGATACCTACTTTAACGGACGCAGTATGGATGTGTATATTGCCAAGTTGCGTAAATATTTAAAAGAGGATAGCACAATAGAAATTGTAAATATTCACGGTAATGGCTTTAGACTGGTAGCGGAATAGCTGCTGGTTTCAAAAATAGGTTGTATAATAAAAATACGGGTGAATTAAAGAGTTACCCGTATTTTTTATGAGTAGTAGAAGAATATGTACACTGCTGATGGGTTAAAGATTGCAGCGCTGAGGAGAATATTAATTAAATAAGTGCTGTTTTTAAAATCCTACGGGCCTGTCTGGAAAAGATAGTAAATGTAAACTGCGACTACTGTAAAAAAAATTACAAATACAGTGATTAAGATTTCATAGGGTCACGGCCAAATTAATAACTGAAGATATAGAACCTGGAAGGGGATTAAAGAAGCACCGAATGTCTTCCGTCTGATCAGCTCTCGCCCATACTTTTGTTGAGCGAAGCCATCTTGATTGTGTTTAAAATAGGTTCAAACAAGTTATCTTTATTTCATGAATTCTTCTCAGGTAAATATAGATTTTAAGTTGTTGGCTCTTGCTTTTCAAAAGTATATTAGGGAAAAAGCAAAAAAAGCCAATAGCACAATTTTATATAAATTGGGTGATCAGTTAATTGAAGAGAATCCTGCAACTTTACAAAAGAAAGTACTGAAAGCATACATTCGTTCTTAGATGTCCATACTTTATATATTAGCTGGATTTTTGGTGAGGAAAACAACTAAAAACAAAATTATTTACGTGCCCGAAAAAATGCTGATTGGGTGCATAGTTAAAATTTGATTGTCCAGCCACACTTGTAGCAATACCTTAATTGAAACAACACCTGCGGCGAGGGATGGAAATTTTCATTAAAAAAGCTGTTCCCTTTCCGTTTATTTGGAACTAAAGAAAGAAAGCTACTAATCCGCTAGGGCAAATTCATACTATTGCATTGGCGTCGGTCAATAAACAATAACCGCAAGTCCCAATAAGGTATTTTTAATGATGGATTTTTTTTGGCCGGCGGCTATTATTCTTAATGTTGTGTGCTGTTAATTTCAGTCTTATATTTTGCAAAGTGTAAAGTCGTTCTTTATGTTATTCTTTTTAGATATAGACGGTGTTATGGTTTCAGCCAAAGGTTGGAAAAGCCTTGAATTCCTGAATGATGGATTTCCTGCATTTAGTAGTAAGGCAACGAGTACGCTTCAGAATTTAATTTCTGAAGATGTTACCCTTATGCTTACAACGTCACACAAGGCAAAGTTTACCATTGAAGAATGGAAGAACATTTTTAAGAATCGAGGAATTAACGTCGAAAAAATGAAATCACTTCCTGAGAACTTTAATAATCTTAGCAGGAAAGATGAAATTGTGAATTGGTTTAATGTCAATAAAGTTGATGAAGGTTTTGTTATTATTGATGATGATAAGTCTCTAGATGAACTTCCTTCTTTTTTAAAAGATAATTGGATACAAACTAGTCCCTACATAGGCCTTACAGAAGAACATTCAGAAGCTATAAATGATATCACACACAAAAGGTTACAACATTTATAATAGATTTTAAAATTTAAAAGTTTATAACACCTCACTCGTCAAATAGTGGGGTGTTTTATTTTAATGGCATACAACAGTTGGGTATTGCTGCAGGCAGGGATTTATTGCTGTGTCTGCCCCCAACCTCTACTGTCCCGATAGGTATTAAGAAAAGATATAAATGTATAAGTTAACAAACAAAAGTTCAGTGATGCTTGCCTGCCGACAGCCGAAGTTGATAGCGATGCACTGCCAATAGATAGCGTTCTATATAATTCTACCCAATAAACAAGGAGTGCTGTGCGTCACCACCCTGGGGTTTTTTGCCTAAATGTTCATAAGCCTTTGCTGTTGCCTCCCTGCCCCTTGCAGTACGTTGTAAAAATCCTTCCTGTATAAGGAAAGGTTCATACACTTCTTCAATGGTGCCGGCTTCTTCACCCACTGCTGTGGCAATAGTGGTAAGGCCAACTGGCCCACCTTTAAATTTATCAATAATGGCATTTAAAATACGGTTGTCCATATCATCGAGGCCATGTTCATCAACATTTAATGCTTTTAATGAATGTTGGGTAATACCAATGTCGATGGTGCCGTCATTCAATACTTGTGCAAAATCTCTTACCCTGCGCAACAGGCCATTGGCAATACGTGGTGTGCCGCGGCTTCGCCTGGATATTTCATGGGCAGCATCCACACTTATCTGTGTGCCCAATATGCCTGCACTGCGTAAAATTATTTTTTGTAGAGTAGCAGCATTGTAATATTCCAGTCTCGATTTAATACCGAAACGGGATAGCAGGGGGGCTGTTAGTAATCCGCTCCTGGTGGTAGCACCAATCAATGTAAAAGGATTCAGATTTATTTGCACACTCCTGGCATTGGGGCCGCTGTCAATCATAATGTCAATGCGATAATCTTCCATGGCTGCATACAGATATTCTTCTACAACATTACTCAGGCGGTGTATTTCGTCAATGAATAAAACATCATTTGCCTCCAGGTTGGTCAGCAGGCCCGCCAGGTCTCCGGGTTTTTCAATAACTGGTCCGCTGGTTTCTTTAATGCTTACGCCCAGTTCATTGGCAACAATCCGGCTCAGCGTTGTTTTACCCAGACCGGGAGGACCATGAAACAAAATATGATCGAGTGCTTCTCCCCTTATTTTAGCGGCTTTAATGAATATGCGTAAATTCTCAATTGTCTGTGGCTGTCCGGTAAAATCAGCCATTTCACTGGGCCTGATATTATTCTCAAATTCCTTTTCACCGGCACTGAGGGATGCGCCTTCATTATTTAAATTGGGGTTTGCCATATTGTAAAAGTAAAAAATAAACTGATGGAGTTGGTTGCTGATTTTTATCGGCTCACGTTGTGAACAATGAAATGGTTGATTTTGCAGAGTTGCGTTTCATATTGTCGCAGCATCAATTGGCTACTTAATTTTACCGTTCAGGCATTTTTATTTTTTTTATAGGATCAAGTAATCAGTTTGCAAAGTCTTGTCGGTATTGAGTTAGACTCTATTTACTTTTTTGCCTTGATGCAAAAAAGTAACAAAAAAGATCAAGGCTGTGAATAAAAAGGCTGAAATTTCCCACATCAACCTAAAATCAAGGAACTCGCCGGAAGAGTTAAATAATTTACAGATTTTACCGGCTCAAACAGCCTTGATTTCTTAACGGTTGATGTGGGAAATTTCTAGCACTTTTTATTCAAGGCCAAAACCAGTAGTCAATTAACGGCAATTTATTATTTCTTTACTACCAAAATAAAGAGCTTCATCCAATAGCGTTCGGATATGAAATGCACCAAAGATGCATGTATATCCTTTCATCAATTCTTAATTGCATTTTTCTTTTCATTTTTGAATAGTCCGCTGTAAACCAGCAGTAATTTATTTTAAGGCCTGCTCCTGCTTTTTAGTTTTTCGTACAACACGACAATTATTAAAACCAGCAGCATTCCATAAAACGTATCCTCAAAAGGAATCGTGTAGATACGGAAGCCAAGGTTCTCAGCATCATTGTACAAAACCACGGGAATAGCAGTAAGAAAACCATTTACAATTAAAAATGGCAGCAGCATAATTCCATAGGCGACTAAGAATGAGGTGGCATCAAATGTTGAAAAATGTTTCTTAAAAACATACAATCCGGCAATGAAAACGGCATTTAAAATAAAAGTCCAACTGGTATAATAGCGGTTATAGAAAATGATACCTGTAATAAACAAAACAACCGCCAGCATTTGCAACAGCACATCTGCCTGCCTTTTATTTTTTAAGCCGGGAAAATAACAACGTACACATTCGTAAATAAACAGGCAGCAGTACGGCACTATTAAAAAGAAAAGCACTTCTTCTACCGGCAGGTTAATAATT
>Ga0163154_10000840_pt1 | contig 47764 bp, 35 predicted proteins | sample OliLakLV19MP9P1_FD_148649 | JGI IMG/M metagenome (GOLD analysis project Ga0163154, IMG submission 148649) | Freshwater microbial mat bacterial communities from Lake Vanda, McMurdo Dry Valleys, Antarctica - Oligotrophic Lake LV.19.MP9.P1 | ecosystem: Environmental > Aquatic > Freshwater > Lake >...
TACCGAAGGTGCTAATAACCTCATCAGGGCGGTACGAAGATTCTCATTTGGTATGCCGAACTTTGAACATCTTAGGCTCAGAGCCTTGGCATTCTCATATTGACTCCACAAAATTTGTCAGAGTACCAAAGAAGATTTGAAATGAATTTATTTTGCTTGCTTGCTTGCTTGAAATTTTACAGATGTAAGTTCCACAATATTGTGCAAAGTTGGATTAAATTTACATAACTTCCAAATAGTTGAAAAATAAAAAAACGGCTTATGTAAATTACAGCGCATTATTTTTGTTAATATGAATTGAAAACAAAATAATATACTGATTTAGCGTTAAATAACAATCTCAAATTGCTTTTTTCAATATTTATTTTTGAATTTATTAAAATATAATTTTTCAAATAATTTTTATGATTATATTTATAATTTTTTAATTCAGAGCGAAACCCCACGCAAAGCCTTGCATAGGGTTGTATGGTAGTAATGTTAAGTTCTCCAAGAAACCTCCCTCCAAATTGGAGAGAGGAGCAGATTATATGGTTTTTGTCTTTTTTAAAGGGCGAGTAGGCAAGACAATAGGTTAAATATTTGGCAACTTGCCTGCCCAAAACGAACTAAACGAGTATTTCAATACCACAATAATTCAAGTAAAATATTTCGCATCAATGGCGACAGCAGCCAAACACAAAGGTTTCAATCCCTCAATAGTTCAAGTAAAATTCTTGCATGGCTGTTTTGGCAAGTCCTATGCTCTTGTTTCAATGCCTCTTATGGTTCAAGTAAAATTCTACAAGTTTTAGGAAAAACATTTGGTGCTCCGACAATTTTAGTGGAGCAGGTTATGAACCACATAGAAAGATATGGCACACAGTGTTTCGGGCTATGTTCTCTATATTTCTATGTGGTTCAACACAAAATTTGTCAGAGTAGCATATATTTTTGTTGATGAAGGATTAGCAGAAATAAAATTTTCAGAAACCTATCCAAATTTTTATACGCATTTTCAGAGTTACAAAGAAGATTTAGCAAAAATATACCAATATAATAGAAAAATAAATTATTGGGAATGGGTGTTTTTAAGAGGTTTTAATATTTTCAAAAATGACCAAAAACGTATTTTTGTACCTTATAAAGAGTATATTTTTAATAAAAAACATTTTCGTTTTGCATTGGTAAATGCAGGATTATTCCCGGCAAAAGCCGTTACAGCAATATTAAAAAAAAATAAATACCCAAGAAAGTATTGGATATATTTTAGCCTATTTAAACAATGCAATCATTTTTGATTGACTAAAATGCATCTGAAAAACCTATTGTGAGTATTCCATTTAGACGGATTGATTGGCGTAATCCAAATGAAATTTTGTTGCATAATACTATCACTAAATTGATACAACAGTATTTAGAAACAAAAATAGCCTACTGACTTAGGTGTAATCAATCAATCATTTAAGCAACTTTTTGAAATCGCATAATGAGCGTAAATTACACAGAGTTAATCAAAAAAGTGAAAGGTAGTAGGCAAGATTGAGCAAAAGCCTATCTCAAACACTTTGTAACACGAGCAGAAAAACGAGTAGGCGATATGACAACGAAATTTGTCAAACCGTTTGAAAATACAGCAAGTAGCGAGAGATAAAACAGCAAGCCACGAATTTTTCATCTCCAAATGCAGCATCTTTGGCGGTTAGGCGAGGGCATCAAATGTGTACGCATTATACTCTTTTACGTATTTTGTAAGAATCGCAATGGTTTGCCCATCTATTTTTCCCTGCACGAAGCGTACAGTTTAGATATGAACAAATAAAAAATGGGTTGCCAAATACTTTCGTACATTGGGCAACCCATTTTTCAACAATAGGTGAAAATTAAACATCTATTTTTGCATATTTTGCATTTTTTTCTATAAACTCTCTGCGCGGTGCAACTTCATCGCCCATAAGCATGGAGAATAAGCGGTCAGCTTGCGCGGCTGATTCTATAGAGATTTTCTTCAGTGTACGGTTTTCGGGGTTCATGGTAGTTGTCCAAAGTTGTTCAGGGTTCATTTCACCCAAACCTTTGTAACGTTGTATATGTACCGAATCTTCTTTACCTTCTTTTGCAATTTCTTTTACCGCGATTGAGCGTTGCTCTTCTGTCCAGCAATAGCGTTCTTCCTTGCCTTTTTTTACCAAATAAAGTGGTGGTTGTGCGATATAAACGTATCCTTTTTCAATCAATTCACGCATGTAGCGGAAAAAGAAAGTAAGTATCAATGTCCGAATGTGTGAACCGTCCACGTCTGCATCAGTCATGATTACAACTTTATGATAACGCAATTTGTTCAAATTCAATGCTTTGGCATCATCTTCTACGCCAAATGTTACCCCCAATGCAGTAATCATGTTTTTTATTTCCTCGTTGTCATAAATCTTATATTCTTGTGCTTTTTCTACATTTAGAATTTTACCACGCAAAGGCAGAATAGCTTGGAATGCTCTGTCGCGCCCTTGTTTGGCACTATTGTGTACGAATACTCCAGAAGCTAGGGCAAAATTATGTGTGTTTGGTACTTCGATGTCATACACATTTTCTTTGGCTTCCAAAAGCTCTAATTTTACTACCTTATGATTGTAATTTTTTACAGCCTCCTGTGCGTCTTGTTTGCTACCATCAAAAAATCTATCCGTAAAATTTTTAATTTTCAGCACATTTTTTATCGAAGTGTATTCGCGCCTTTTGATTTTATCAAACTCGTTTAGCGAGCCATATTTTTCTAAAACCTCCTGCATAAGTTTGATACTGTGTTCAAAATAAGTTTGGTTATAGGCATCATTTTGTTGTTTATGGAAAGTGTCAGTCCATGCTTTCAGTTCTTCATTTTCCCATTGCAATTTAGCAAGTTGCGAAAGTACTTCTGTTTGTTCTGGATTTGTTTCAAAACATTTTTCAATTTTTTTGCGAAACTCATCTGTTTGTTTAGTTTGACGACTGTTTTCTTTAACATCGTCACGATGTAATGTTTGAGTTAAATGCTCTGTATGAAATTTTAAATGTGCATCTTTTGTTAAGCGAACAATATTATTAGGATTATTGTTGCGTTTATTAAAGTCTGCATGATGTCTTGTATCTCCTTCTTCTATACTGTATATGTTGTGATCGAGGTTGAATTTATCGGCTAACATGTGTGTAAAAGTCCATTTGCTATTTTTAGGATTTAAGACCATTTCATAACCTTCAATAGTAATTCTACGTTCTATTTTGGAAGTTTTCTTGTATAAAGGCATTAAAGACACGCCTTTTTTTAAATCCTTTGCTTGTGTATATGTTTCATCACGAAGCATAAACAAGTGGTCGGGAGTACAGACTATTTCCTCGCCGTTATCCAAAGTTACTTTTACTAAAGTGGCATTTTTATTTGTCATTCGGGGGTGTAGTATTTTCTCAATACCGATTGTACCATTCGCTAAAATAGTATAGCAGTAGTTTTCTTTGCCTGCCTCGTATTCAGCGATCAGCTCAAGGAAAGAGAGGTTACGTCCATCGGCTAAGGCAACTTTTGTATCTCCCGAAAAACACCCGCCTGCACTATCTCCTTCCACTAAGTATAGTTCGCAATTTACAGGGTTATTGTCTGCACAGTCGGCAAGTTTGCCGGGTAGTCCGCCGCCGCCCATGACGTTTTTGCGTTGTACCATTTCGCGTGCTTTTTTTGCGGCTACGCGCGCTTGTGCGGCAAGGATAACTTTTTGAACTATAGCTTTTGCTTCTTTTGGGTTTTCTTCAAGATAAGTGGAAAGAATCTCGCCTACGGCAGTATCGACTGCGCCCCGCACTTCATTGTTACCAAGTTTGGCTTTGGTTTGCCCTTCGAATTGCGGTTCAGAAACTTTTACAGAGATGACAGCGGTAAGCCCTTCGCGGAAGTCCTCGCCTGTTATTTCCACTTTGTTTTTTTCGAGTGCGCCCATTTTATCCGCATAGCTTTTCAGTGTACGTGTGAGTGCGCTACGAAAACCAGCGACATGCGAGCCGCCTTCGTGGGTGTTGATGTTATTTACGTAAGAGAAAATATTTTCGGAATACGATTCGTTGTAAATCAGTGCGACTTGTATCGGCACGCCGCCTTTTTCTGTTTCTACATAAACGGGGTTGGGCAGGATGGCGCGGCGCGTTTCGTCCAAATAGCGTACAAACTCAACCAATCCGCCTTCCGAATAAAATTCTTCGGCCATTGGCTTGCCTGCTTCGTCTAATTGGCGGTGGTCAGTCAATGTAAGCCTGATGCCTTTGTTGAGGTAGGAAAGTTCGCGGAGGCGTTTCCAGACCGTTTCATATTTGTAAACTGCTGTTTCTGTAAAGATACTTATATCAGGTTTGAAGCGAATAGACGTGCCTGTTTTATCGCTTATACCAATAGTTTTTACGTCGCCTTGTGGTACGCCTATTTGATACTCTTGTTGAAATATTTTGCCTTCGCGTTGAACTGTGGCTACGAGTTTTGAGGAGAGTGCGTTCACACACGACACACCCACGCCATGCAAACCGCCTGAAACTTTGTATGTGTCTTTGTCGAACTTGCCTCCCGCATGGAGTACAGTCATCACGACTTCGAGGGCTGATTTGCCCATTTGTGTGTTCATACCTGTAGGAATTCCACGCCCGTTGTCGGTTACTGTTACAGAGTTGTCCTCGTGTATTTCTACATTGATAAGGTTGCAATGCCCTGCCATGGCTTCATCAATAGAGTTATCCACTACTTCCCAAATCAAATGGTGCAATCCTCTTACGTCTATATTGCCGATGTACATGGAAGGGCGCAATCTTACTGCTTCCAACCCCTCGAGGGCGCGGATACTGTCCGCTGAATAATCCTTATCTGATGCGGGTAATGGCGTTTCTAATGCTTCGTTCATATTAAATTTTTTGTTTTTTTTCAGGTGTAAAATTAGCGAAAAATAAGCAGACATGCTAATTTTCCGTGCTTTTATTTTAATAATATCGCCTTTTTAAAAAAACAAATGGATTGCATTATTTATCTTTTTGCAAGCTACCTTTGCAAAAGATATTAGCCTTATAAAAAACATGTTGACAATTGTAGGAATTGGTACAGAAATAGGCAAGACCATCGTGTCTGCTATTTTAGTAGAAGCACTTGAAGCGGATTATTGGAAGCCTGTTCAGTCGGGTAGTGTGGAGCAAACGGACACACAAACCGTACAAAGTTTAGTAAGTCCACTCGTTACACGTACTTTTCACCCTGAAGCGTACAAGTTTGAGGCGCCTGTTTCGCCTCATTTTGCGGCGCAACTTGAGGGTGTAGAAATCGTACCCGCGCAAATCGCCTTGCCTGCCACCACGCGCCCATTGATAATAGAACTTGCGGGCGGCTTGCTTGTTCCGCTCACCCCCAATTTTTTGAACCGGCATTTGGTACGGCAATTAGGCTTGCCTGTCATATTGGTAGCCAATTATTATTTGGGTAGCATCAACCACACTTTGCTTACTGCCGAAGTTTTAGACAAATATGACATACCTGTAGCAGGTATTATTTTTAACGGGCAATCAAACCCTGCCACTAAAAAGGTCATTTTGGACTATACGGGCATACCGCTATTGGGAGAAATTCCTTTTTATGAGCGCCTTACGCCACAAATTATTCAGGCGGAAGCAGCCAAAATCAAACAAAATTTAATAAACTACAACGTTTGTGAAAGAAAAAATAAATAAAAACGTATTTTTTTGCATTATTTTAATAAAATTGTAAACAAATTGTAAAAAAAAACAGTTACCATACTTTATATCAATCATTATGACGCTACTTTGTCGTACAAAAAGCCACTTGCTACCAGCTTTATTCTTAGCGATTAGCCTTCTTTTTACACCTCTTGCACACGCTCAAAAAATCGACATTCAGCGTGTTGAGCCTCTCCATTGGTGGATTGGTATGCAAAATCAAACCTTGCAAATCTTAGTCTATGGCAAAGATATTGCGAATAGCAAAGTGAGCCTTGCCTACACAGGCGTGGAACTTCGTGAAGTAGTAACAGTAGAAAATCCGCATTATGTATTTCTTTATCTTTACATAAGCCCTACAGCGCAGGCAGGCAAGTTGCCTATTAAGTTCAAAAACGGCAAAACCGAACTTACCCACAATTACGAACTCAAAAGCCGTACAAAGGCTGGAGAGGAGTACAAAGGTTTTGATGCAAGCGATGTGATGTATTTATTGATGCCCGACCGATTCGCGAATGGCGATAAATCAAACGACAGTATCATAGGTATGAACCAAGGCTACAACCGCAAAGACACTTATGGAAGGCATGGCGGAGATATAAAAGGCATAGCCGACAACCTCGACTATATCAAAGATATGGGCTTTACGGCTATTTGGATAAACCCTTTGTTGGAAAATGACCAGCCTAAAGAATCGTATCATGGCTATGCTATCACGGATTTTTACAAAATAGACCGCCGTTTTGGAAGCAATGACGACTACAAAAAATTAGTAGAGAAATGCCATCAAAAAGGCTTGAAAGTTGTTAAAGATGTAGTTTTGAATCAATGTGGCAACGAACATTGGTTTATCAAAGACTTGCCTATGAAAAGCTGGATACACCAATTTCCTGAATATACGCGCTCTAATTTTCGCCTCGCTACTATCGTTGACCCTTACGCTTCTAATTATGACCGCGACATCATGGTTACAGGTTGGTTTGACAAGCACATGCCCGACCTTGACGAACGCAATCGTTATTTGGGCGACTACCTTATTCAGAATAATATTTGGTGGATAGAATATGCACAGCTCGATGGATTGCGATTGGATACACAACCTTACCCACACAAAGAGTATGTAAGTCGCTGGGCAAAAGCTATTCTTACCGAATATCCAAACTTCAATATAGTAGGCGAGGTTTGGGAAGACAAACCTAACTCTGTATCTTATTTTCAAAAAGGCAAAAAAAATACAGATGGTTATGACAGTGGAATACCTGCTGTTACAGACTTTCCTATGTGCTTTGCTATCAGTGCGGCTATGAACGAAGGCGATGGTTGGGACACAGGCACTTCTAAATTGTACTATGCCTTGACACAAGACGTTTTGTATCCCAACGCTTTCGACAACGTAATCTTTGCCGATAACCACGACTTGAGCCGTATTGCAACAACATTCAATAAAGACGTAAACAAAATAAAAATGGCTACATCTGTTTTATTGACTATGCGCGGTATTCCACAATATTTTTATGGTACAGAAATTATCATGGAAGGGCCTGGCAATGACCACGGCAAATTGCGTACTGACATGCCCGGTGGTTGGGAAGGCGACCAGGTAAATGTGTTCACCCAAAAAGGACTTTCCACTGAGCAATTAGATGTGCTAAATTTTACTAAAAAGTTACTTAATTGGCGCAAAAACAGCAAGGTTATTCATACAGGCAAGCTCATGCAATTCTTACCCGAAAACAATGTTTATGCGTATTTCCGTTACAATAAACAAGAATCTGTTATGGTAATTTTGAATAATCACCCAAGCGAAACCCGCACAGCAGAATACAAGCGCTATGCAGAGCGTTTGGCAGGCTACAGCAGTGCCTACAACATAGCTACAGGTGAAACTATTAAAGATTTGAAGAATATAAGCATACCTGCAAAAACAGCTGTGATTTTAGAATTAAGAAAATAGAAATATTATCTAAAAATCATTGTAGCTACTCGTGTGGTTCAAAGTGTTGATATTCAGTTGATTATAATTGAAAATATTTATTAAAAAACCTTAAAATCAATTTTTAAGATCACTTTTTTATAAATCGCTGATTTTCAGTATATTAACTAAAATATTAAATATTCGTTAAAAACAATTTTAATTTTCAAATAATTGATTATCAGTTATTTAAAAAACAATGAGTATCTGAGTAGTTACAACAGCAAATTATTTACTCAAACCTTGCCTGCCTGCTGTGGCTGTAGGCAAGGTTTCCTATTTTACATCAATTCAAAAAACAAAGTAATGGTTGTTCCTTTTGTTTCAACTGATTCTACCTCAAACGCCACGTCATGCGCTTCCAAGATACGCTTTGTGAGTGGTAATCCAAGCCCTGTGCCTTGTATTTTCCCTCTTGTATTGATGCCGCGGTAAAAAGGCTCAAAAATATTTTTTAAGTCTTCAGGAGCAATGCCGATACCATAGTCTCTAATTTTTAAGCAGGCTTGTTGTGGTGCATAGTAGAGTGTAAGGTCGGCAGGCTTGTTTGCGCCATACTTTATCACATTTTCCATGAGGTTGTGTAGTGCCATTTTCAGCCAACTCTTATTGCCGCATAAAGTAAGTGCTTCCATATCTTCAGGCATTTCTTCTAAGTTTATGCGCCAATAATGTGTAGGAAAGGCTCTTTTTATGTGGTCAAAAACTTCCCAAATAAGCTCATCTATACGCAAGAACTCAATGTTAGGTACTTCGGTACTGTCGCCCAACTGCGTAAAAAGCAACAAGCTGTTGATCATTTCTTTGCCTTGCAAAAGTGTTTGTTGGAGTGATTGTAGAGTTTGTTGATAGTTTTCTGTAGAGCGTGTTCGCGTAAGTGCAACCTCTACTTCGCCCAGCATTATCGCTATGGGTGTTCGCAATTCGTGTGAGGCTTGGCTGACAAACAGCTTTTGGGATTGAAAGCTGCCTTCCAATCGTTCCAATAATTGGTTGAAAGTAAGTACCAGCTCACCTACTTCGTCCAGATAAGGCGGTTCTTCGAGGCGTTGCCCAAGTTGATCGGCTTGTATATTTTGTACTTCTTGTACGATATTTTGAATGTGTTGCAAGCCGTTTTTAATTAAAAACCTACCCAAGAAGAATATAAAAACCAAACTTATCAAATAACAAACGAGCATAATAACAGCCAACCATTGCAATCGTTTATTGCCATACAGGTCATACGCGGTAACAGATACCCACGTTTCTCCTTGCCTATTTTGATACAACATGGCACACGTTTGTTGGTATTCGGCATCTATGGCAAAATAAGATTTTTCTTTTTGTAGTCTTTTCAAATCTATAATGGCTATGCGTTTATCGGGGTGGTTATTTTCTACCAATACTTCCCTGTGTTCTTTGTCGTACAAACGTACCACTTCGTAGGGCAATCGCTGCATATAGCGTTGCTCAAGTCGTTCAAAATCGGCAGGTTTAAGCTCTGCTTTTTCCCAATAAAAATACGCGACTATTTTAGCGCGTTCTTCCAAACGATTAAAAAACTCTTGTCGTATGCTCAACCAATCTAAAACATAGACACCGCTCAAAATAATCAATAAGGCAAGTGCCATAAGCGTAGTAAACTGCCAAGCAAGTTTTGAACGAAGTCGCATATAATTTTTAGCAAATATACACAATATCGATAAAAAAGCTATCTTTGAAATGTTTTTGAAAAATATAACGAATACAACAAATGATGCTTGGTTTAAAACTTCCTACAGACCCTCGATGGGTGAATATTGCTGAAAAAAACATTGGCGAAATCTTAATAGACCACGCTTATTGCGAACAGAAAGCTGCTTCAAGTTGCATTTCGCTTATTGTGCGCTATGCTGAAAAAGAGAAATTGGTAGAAATACTTACACCTGTAGTGGCTGAAGAATGGGCGCACTTCCGAATGGTATTGCGCGAAATGAAAAAACGCAACATCACACTCGGCAAACCGCGCCGCGATGAGTATGTAGTTCGCCTCAAACAACTTATCCGAAAAGGCAATCACCCTGACGAACAATTACTTGACCAGCTCCTCGTAAATGCACTTATTGAAGCGCGCAGCTGTGAGCGATTTAGGCTTTTATCTTTGCAGATAGCTGATGAAGAACTGAAAAGCTTTTACCATGAATTAATGATTTCAGAAGCTGGGCATTATGTGAATTTTTTGAACCTTGCCAAAACTTACATTGCTGAAGAGCTTGTAAAAACACGTTTAGAAGTGTTGCTCGAAGAGGAAGCAAATATTATCAATACGCTTGCTATTCGAAATGATAGGATACACTAAATTATAGAATGCCTAATATTATCGGTGATCTGACAAATTTTGTGTTGAACCACATAGAAACATAGAGAACATAGCCCGAAACACTATGTTCCATATCTTTCTATGTGATTTATACCTTACTCCACTAAAATTGTCGGAGCAGCATATTATCGCTTTTACTACATGCGAAGTTATGGACAGGTAAGTAAGCGATGGCATATCGCCTACGGCTATTTTGTTTGAAAAAACAAGCATAGGAGTTGTCAAAATAGGTAGTGTCAAAAATTGGGTTTACACCCAATTTTTCTAGACACCCACTTTTATCGGTAATTTTTCAAAGCTTTTTCGTGGTAGTTTCGTATTTTTTGGCGCAAAGTTTCGTGTGAAATCACGGTTACGTCTGCGCCCAAACGCGCCAATTCCATAACAAGTTCGTCGTTTACTATCAAATCGAACCGAATTGTTAAGCCGCTTTCGTGCGAGTCATTTATGACCCTGCTTTTATCTAATTGTTGGGTATGAAAGGGTTGCGTTTTCAAATATTTAGCGCGTGAAGGGCTGAAGTGCAAGATGACTTCTTCAGGCTTCTCTGCAAAACTGACATAAATTCCAAACGATTTGGCAAACATTTGTTCCAAGTTGATGTGTGTAGGCAAGCCTTGGTATAGCATATCTTTGTCAAATTCATATCTTTGGGCGCGTTCTAATCCAAATATTTTTACAACGCTGTCTTTATGGTCAGTGCAAACCAAATACCAACGGTTTTTATGTTCGCGCAAGAAATGAGGCGAAACTGTTCGCAGAGTGGGAACTTCCTCTATAAATTTTTGATATTCAAACTTTACTACTTTTTGGTCCAAAATTCCTTCCCAAAAAAACTTCAAACGACCTTCTGGAACCGTGAGTGGCGCACTCTCGAACATTACCAGCTTTTCGTGGTGTTTGGCTTGGCTTTTGAAATGTATTGCACCTTTTATCTTTTCCAACAAGCCTTCCAAATCTTCAAAAACGCCTATACCATTGAAGGATTGTAAGGTGTTGACAGCTGTTTGTAAAGCCTGCAAGTCATTTTGAGTAATGGCTAAATTATTGGGCATATCGAAATTTTCCTCTAAATAATACCCGCCTCTTCGGTCATTGGCGATAGGTGCGCCATAGTATGCGCGCATACGCTTTATGTCTTCGTCGATGGTGCGCTGTGTTACGCCAAGTTTGTCCATCATTTCTTGTTTAGGAACGGTTCCCCGTTTCCAGCGATTGAGCATTTCGGAGATTTGTTGGTAGCGTATTTGAAAACTAATGACCGCAAATGGAAAGAATACCATGTTGAGCTACCTGATTTGTTCAAGTGGGAAGATTGGTATGGCTATGGTTTGCAAATTTTAGAAAAATTTGGTATCACGACCTGCAGTATTTCTTTCGAAGAGGCTAAAAAAGCTTTGGACTATGTAAAACAATATTGTGAGGGCAAGAAATATAATTGGTCGCCTTTACGTGGCTTGTTGAAATCTGCTGACCATTTTGCTTCTGCCTTTATGCATGAAACGAGCGAAAAGCTAAAAGCTTTATTTGAAATTCCAGATTTTGGCTATTATCATAGCAAAGAGCGAATCAGTGCTATCTACCCACTTTCGCAAATTTTGACAGATGATACACGCAAACATACGCTTGTGGTCGCACCTACAGGGGCAGGCAAGACTGATTTTCTGTTACGAAGGTGTAAAGGCAGAGTTTTTTATACGCTTCCTTTTCAAGCCTCTATAAACGCTATGTTTGGCAGAATTGTTAAAACTGTTCCTAACAAAGATATTCGGTTGCTACATGCTACTTCTAAAATAGTAGTTAAAAATCGCTTAGATGAACAAATTTTACAGCCTTTGGCAGGTTCGGCAGTCAAAGTTTTGACACCACACCAATTGGCGGCTATGGTTTTTGGAACTTCTGGCTTTGAGGCTGTGATGCTTGATGTGCAAGGGTGTGATGTTATCCTTGATGAGATACACACTTATTCTGATTTTTCGAGGTCGATGGTATTGGAGATTGTCAAAACCTTATTGCGTTTAGATTGTAGGGTGCATATTGGTACAGCCACAATGCCTTCTGTACTTTACAATGAGCTTCTACAAATACTGGGAGGCAAAGAGCAGGTGTATGAGGTGGCCTTGCCTACTGAAGTGCTAACAAAATTTAATAGGCATCAGGTTTACAAAATCCGAGATGAGTCTGACATAAACCCTATTCTTTCGCTTGCTTTCGCACAAGGGGAAAAGGTGTTGGTTATTTACAACACGATTGGGCAGGCGCAAAAAGCGTTCGAGCAGTTTGGAAAAAATTTTCCTGAAATTCGTAAAATGTTGATTCATAGCAGATTCAAGCGTGGCGATAGGGTAAGGTTAGAAACTGAACTCACTGAAGAATTTAATGCTAAGATAAGTCCTTGTTTGGTAGTTTCTACACAGGTGGTGGAAGTAAGTTTGGACATTAGTTTTGACCGCATGGTTACTCAATGCGCGCCGCTTGATAGTCTTATTCAACGCTTTGGGCGTGTAAATAGAAAACGGACAGAAGAAACTATAGGTAAGTTTAAACCCGTCCATGTGATTGAACCTAACGGAAATGTTTTGCCTTACCAAATGGATGTTTTGAAGGCAAGTTTTGAAGCCTTGCCTGCGGAAGGTGTAGTTTTGGAAGAAGCAAGTTTACAAGCTAAAATTGATGCGGTGTATCCTATTTTGGAGATGAAAGAAATAGAGACGCATTTGATTTTTAGAAATGGCAAATACGTTATCAAAGAGCTTACCAATTACAAAAGAGCCGTTTTGGTAGAAGCACTTGAGATTGAAAGTGCTACGTGCATTTTGGAATGTGACAGGACACAATACGAAACTGCTCAATGGGAAGAACGCTTACACTTGGAAATCCCAGTAAATTACAAGACGATTTCAAGGTACAAAAGCAAATTTGAACAACTACAAATAGGAGCGTATCCTTTTGTGGTACCTCTATCGGAGGAAAATTACAAAATATTGGGTTTACAGTTGGTAGAACACGAAAACATTTTATAACCATGTACACAAGTTATATTGGCAAGAAATTGCTACGGCTCTACAATGAGCGTGAAAATAAAAACTACTCGGCAAGAGAGTTTTTTGATGATATCTTTTTTCCAGTATTTTTTAAAGATGAAAGCCATTTGCTTCATGTAGGCAATTCGCCCTTCTTTCAAAAACCAAAGGGGGAAGATGTAAAGCAACATGGCGGCAAGGCATTGGCACAACTCAACAACTTGCATGAATGTATTTTGAATGATACTCCAAATATGTCCATTTTCGTGGGTTTTGCAACAAAAGATATGCAAGGGACTACTTCAGGACAACTCACGAGCATGGATTTCAAGATAGATGCAACCGAAATGTATGCGTCTTGGATTGGTGAAGGCTTGGGTATTGGCGTAAGTGGCGGCTTGGTCATGTTGGTTGATGATAATGAGTTGCTTTGGGCGTTGTATGAAGGCTGGGCTGTCTATCGTACCTTTCTGCAACAAACACCCAACGTAAAAGACAAGCAAATTGAAACTTGGAATGGGCATTGGTTGTGTCATAGGATAGGGAAGGCTTTCAACCCCGAAGATATTTGGGAAGGTTTGCAAATCGAGACGGCGGAAGCCACGGGCAAAATAGCTATTCCCACCAATGATTGGTCGAGGGTGATTTTTGCCTTGGCGCAAAAATATCCTAGTCGTGTGCTAACTGCTTATTGCTACAACTTATCGCAAACCAACACAACACTTGGTTTTATCAATTTACATTTGCCTGAAGTAAGCGAAATGTATGAATTGAAAGATGCTATCTTTTTGAAAGAAAGTGAAACTGTTTTAACAGATAAGGAAATTGGCGAAATGGAAACTTTCTATAATTTCAGAACTGCCTGCAAATTGGGTACAATCGGACTAAAAGCCCTAGAACCTGACAAACTACGAACCTATATGCCTAAAGGTACTGTAGATTATGCACAAGGCAAAGACTTCAAATTCAATGACGAACAATCTTTTTTTAATTATCAACTATATAAACTCTGGATTATTGCCATGCTCAACAAAACCGAACTACTACAATTAGCCTCTGATGTAGCTAAAGCTCTCCTTGCCTACGAAAACAAGGACAAGGAAAACAATAGAGGCAAAACGACTGAAAAACAGGAGACGAAAGAAGTAAGAGATGCTAAAAACCTCAAAGAATTTATTGAGGGGCTTACTGCTTTATTGTCAAAAACTACCGGCAATGCCGACACTTTCAAAAGCGTAGTTGAACAAGTCTTGAAAATGCCAAGCGATAATTTTCCGCTCTTTGCTACGCTCATCCGCTTCGAGTATCAGTATCTTATTCAAAAATCATAATCCACCCTTAAAAACCCATTTTTCAAAATGAAAAAAACATCTTTTATCTATTTGCGCGGATTGCGCCACGCTGAACACACCGTTTTTGGTGTAAATGATGGTCAGAAGTTTTTCAAAGACCCACAATTTGGGCGCGACATGGCGTATTCAAGTGGGCAACAAGTAAAACGCTCTGTCATAGAAGCCCTTGACATGCCTTTTGCCGCCATTACTTTCAATTGGGAAATTGATAAAAAAGACAAAAAGGCAAACCAAAAAGAGCCTCATTCCCCTTGCGACCCTACTTTTGCAGACCAGCTTTTGGGTGGTTATATGAAAGCAGAAAGCGGAAGTTTTACAGTAAAACGCAGAAGTCCTTTGTCCATATCGGCTATGCGCCCTTTGCACCCGCTTTTGGGAGGAGTAGAATATCCTAAAGAAAATCTTACTTTCGATAGAACTTCACACCCTGAACACCATCAAGTAAATGTATTTTGGCTTGACAATGGCAAACGTGGCGCGAAATTAAGTGATGACGAACTTAAAAATTGGCTTACTGAAAACAAGCGCAATTTGCCTAACAGAGCATTTATTCAAGACCAAACCCGCGCTACCGGCTTATTTGTCTATGACATAGCGATTGATTTGCGCACACTGTTTTGTGTTTCTACCAATAGGCTTGAGCCTGAGCTTTTCCTCCACATAGAAGAGAAACTAAGAGCAGACGGTTGGGTAGAAGGACAAAATATTTTTGGAAAATGCCTTATCTTGCCCAAAGAAAAAAGGGATAAAATTATTCCTGCTTTGGCGCACGCCCTTGTAAATTGGCGCATCACTTCGAACCAAGCGCGTACTTTTAGCCTTATGGAAACGGTGGCTATAGCCATAAGCGACAACGCTAACCAAATTGCGTATGCTATTCGTGGAGAATTGCGAGATGATACAGAACGCGCACGAGCTACGCCTAAAATAGACGAAACGGCAAAAGCCGATTTGTTTATCACGCCTGTAGCTTCGAGTTATGTAGCGGGTATGGTGGGGAGTGCTGATGCTATAGACAAAGCAGAACAAAAACTTATTGATTTGATGATGGCTTTTGATTATGAAAATCAAATCTAATTTTTAGAAAATTTGCCTTTTCATTACCTTTCGTTATAGCATTTCTCTCATTTGGTAGTAGGAATGTTGTCTCGAAAGGTAATAAAAAACATGAAAACGAATAAAAAAACATGAAAAAGAAACTGCTTGAAGGTTATCCTTATCTTGCCTCCCTTTCAGCGGGGAGAGAGCGTGGAGAGTAGAGGAGAGAGCGTGGCTAACACTCCACAATTTTCAGCACCCGAGTGTCCCCCAATTGATGGGCGTAGAGGGTAATATTCGGCAAACGTATTATGAGGCATTTGAAACAATTATCCAAGACTTTGAGATGGGCAATCGTACCAAACAGCCGCCTTCGAATGAAATCAATGCGATGATTTCGTTTGGCAATATGATGTGTTACACGCTTTGTCTTGACCAAATTTATCATACACAACTCAATCCTACCATCAGTTTTTTGCATGAGCCAGGATATCGTAGATTTTCGTTGGCTTTGGATTTGGCAGAGATTTTTAAGCCGATTTTGGTGGACAGGGTCATTTTTACGCTTTTGAACAAGAAACAAATCCAAAGCAAGGATTTTGACAAACAGTTGAATTCTTGCCTGCTCAAAGAGAGTGGAAGAAAAATATTTGTCAAGGCGTGGGATGAAAAACTAAAAGAAACCATTAAACACCGTACTTTGAATAAAAGTGTGAGTTACAAGCATTTGGTGCGCCTTGAGTGCTATAAATTGGTGAAACACATCTTGAAAATAGATGAGTACAAACCTTTTAAAATTTGGTGGTAAGGTTTATATGTTGGTTTTATCATTTCACTATTTCATTTTATGTATATAATATTGGTATATGATTTTGGCGAAAAGCGCGTAGGCAAGATGCTGAAGCTGAGTAGGCGGTATTTGAACTGGATTCAGAACTCGGTCTTCGAAGGCGAGATTTCCGAAGTCAAGCTCAAGGAACTTTTGAGCAAGGCGAAAGTGTTTATGGAAGAAGATGAGGACAGTATTATCATTTTCAAAAGTCGCGACCAGAAATGGCTCGATAAGATGATTGTGGGCGTGGAAAAGAACGTGGTAGATAATTTTTTGTAATGCATTGAGTCGTCTGTCTATTTCACAAGATTGTTTTTATGTTGATGCAAAGAACACTTTTGATACAAAAAGCCGTTTTGGAGCGTTTTGAGAGGGTTGTCTATCTCCAAGGGAAATCATAGTATTGGAGATAGACGCTTTTTTTTGAAAAAAAACACTAAAAAACTTGCATTTCTGACTTGCTGTGGCTATTTTTGCAACGGATTTTACTTGAACCATAAGAGGTATTGAAACATCACTTGCCCTGCAGCAAAGGCAAATTGCTCATCAGTTGATTTTACTTGAACCATAAGAGGTATTGAAACAAGACTATCAACTATTTGTTGATGAATTAGCTTTGGATTTTACTTGAACCATAAGAGGTATTGAAACCTTTTTGTAAACTTGTACTGTACAGAAGCAACAATTATTTTACTTGAACCATAAGAGGTATTGAAACGCTGAACAGGAGTGTGGAAACGCGAGACGATAAGCGATTTTACTTGAACCATAAGAGGTATTGAAACAATCGTATTGTGCGCGCGCTTGTGCAAAATAAAACTATTTTACTTGAACCATAAGAGGTATTGAAACCTCGCTACAATTAGCGCAATAGCCAAATCCAAAAACATTTTACTTGAACCATAAGAGGTATTGAAACAGCATAGCCCGTGCATTGGCTACAAGCATAGCCAAATTTTACTTGAACCATAAGAGGTATTGAAACATTGCATAGGAGTGCTTTTTGCGTTACGACTTTAATATTTTACTTGAACCATAAGAGGTATTGAAACAGTCGTAATTGTGGTAATCGGAAAATACCGCGTTACATTTTACTTGAACCATAAGAGGTATTGAAACTATCTTTGTTTTTGTTTTATACCTCCTCGCGCAATAATTTTACTTGAACCATAAGAGGTATTGAAACTTGTCGTCAAGTATGTTGTTTTCCTGTCTATCCGTAATTTTACTTGAACCATAAGAGGTATTGAAACAGTAAAATCTGGTTGTTGTTGCCCTTCCATCTACTTATTTTACTTGAACCATAAGAGGTATTGAAACTTTGTAGCCAATGCACGGCTACGGGCTACGGTTACGATTTTACTTGAACCATAAGAGGTATTGAAACGCACTAATTGAAATATTTGGCGTGTTAAGCATTTCAATTTTACTTGAACCATAAGAGGTATTGAAACATATCAAGTCTTTCTTGAACGGCTTTTTTCCTAAATTTTACTTGAACCATAAGAGGTATTGAAACGCACTTAAGACCATACTCTTCGAAAACCTGTCAATTATTTTACTTGAACCATAAGAGGTATTGAAACCCGTGATTGATGCATTTGCCACACTTGCAACCTACATTTTACTTGAACCATAAGAGGTATTGAAACTAAGTTATTAAACGGATACAAAAAAGAGTTAAATGGATTTTACTTGAACCATAAGAGGTATTGAAACTACGCAATTGCAATACAAGCACAAGCCGAGTGGGCGATTTTACTTGAACCATAAGAGGTATTGAAACTTTCTCTATCCACTTCCTTGCCTATTTCGCTATACATTTTACTTGAACCATAAGAGGTATTGAAACTGTGTTAGTTTGGTGTTGCAACCTAAGAGTCGTGATATTTTACTTGAACCATAAGAGGTATTGAAACCCGTTTGCCAGCATGGTCATTTTTTCGTCTTCTGTCATTTTACTTGAACCATAAGAGGTATTGAAACCAGCAAACAAATTCTATTTTTTCGTCCATCAACTTGATTTTACTTGAACCATAAGAGGTATTGAGACAAAAAAACGCCGCAAAACTGGAGATTTTGGGCGTATTCTACTTGAACCATAAGAGGTATCAAAACTTAGGAATATCTCTTTGTTATCTTGTGTATAATTTTACTGGTACTCTGACAAATTTTGTGTTGAACTACACAGAAACATAGCCCGAAACACTATATTCCATATCTTTCTATGCGGTTTATACCTTACTCCGCTAAAATTGTCGGAGCACCACACATTTGATGCACTTGCCTACCTGCTACATTTGGAACTTGCTGTTTTATCTCTCGCTACTTGATGTATTTTTCAAACGGTTTGACAAATTTCGTTATCATATCGCCTGCTCGTTTTTCTGCTTGTATTACAAAGTGTTTGAGATAGGCTTTCGCCCAATCTTGCCTACTACCGATCACTTTTTTGATTGATTCTGTGTAATTTACGTTCATTATGCGATTTCAAAAAATTGGTTAAATGAATGATTGATTACGTCCAAATCAGGAGGTTCTTTTGTTTCTAAGTATCGCTGTAAGACCTGCCCCTCTCCAATTTGGAGAGGGCTATACGGAACGATTTTTGAAATGCACCCGTTGGAATATATCACTCTAAAATGGTAGGCAAGTTTTTTACACATCATACTCGTCTTCAATTTCTCCAAAAATCTCTTCCATCAAATCTTCTAAACTCACCAAGCCGAGTGTTTCCTGCTGTTCGTTTACTACAAGAGCAAGCGTTTTTTTGGCTTGATTGAGGCGAATCAACAATACGTTCGCCTTTTCGGTGAGCATAGTACGAAGAATGGGCAAGATTTGAGAAGTCCAAGCACGGTGTGCGCGTATCAATCCGACAGGGTGCGAATAGCCTATAATATTATTTGGCGAATCTTGATAAACCAAAATTTTGGAATGTCCACTTTGTATTATTTTTTCATAGACCTCTTCAACTGAAGCATTGATATTGACCATAATGATTTCCTCTTTGGGTATCATGCAGTCTTTTACCAAGACTTCCTTAAATTGAAGTACGTTGCTTAATAACTCGTTTGTAAGTGGTATATCCTGATTTTCAAAGACTTCTTCAGTAGGATTATATGCTTTTGCTTTAAAGTAACGCCTTAAATCACTTATTCTAAAAACGGGTTTCTGTTCTTCATAAGACAGTCCCAGCAAAGAGAGTCCGCGTTTGTGCGCCCAAAGTGTGCAATATCCAATCGGATAGTACAACATGAAGTATAAAAAACCTATTGGTATCGCCAAATGGTCTAAAAGGCGGTCAGGATTTATCAGAAAAAGTGGCTTCGGCAATATTTCGCTTACCCATATCAACAACATGCCAATGATAAATATTTGACAAAGCAAGGCTATGCTTTCACCCCACAAAGCACCTGGAAATAAATGCAACCAATAAGGTAAAAAGTGTTGCGTACTATAAACTGCAAAAATAACGAATGACAAGGTATGCCCCAAGGTCATAATGATTAAAAAGCGGCTTGGGTTTTTAAAAAAAGGAGTCAGGATTTTATCTGAAAGAGTGCCTTGTTTATTTTTCACCTCAAAATACAACTTATCAGCGGCTGAAAAAGCTACTTCTACACCTGAAAAGAAGGCGCAGAAGAGGAGTGAAAAAAACATGATAAGTACATCTAAAATAGTCATGAGCAGTGTATTAATTTCTTATTTTTTTATAAATTTGGATAGCAACAAAAAGCACAGCCATCAATGCCACTAGGCCCGCTACACCCCACAATAAATGCAAGACGTTTTTGAATACTGCCAAAAAAACAATACCCACTAAAAACAACGTGGCAACTTCATTCCAAATACGCAACGAATAGCCTGAATAGCGAATAATACCTTTGCGTTGTTGGTCAAAAATGATTTGGCAAGACCAATGATAAGCATACAATAACGCGACCAAGCCCAACTTTACTATCAGCCATTGCGTGAGTGGATAGCCGTAATAAAAAGGCATTCCTAAGCCAAAAATAGCTACCATAATAGCTGAAGGCGTAGTAATACCATACCAAAGTCTTCGTTGCATGCCTAAAAATTCGCGTTGCAAGATGCTTTTTTCAGGTTCTGGTTTGTCTTTTGTTTCTGCATAATATACAAATAAGCGTACTATGTAAAACAGCCCTGCAAACCATGTTATTACAAAAATGAGGTGCAAGGCTTTGAAATATTGCATAATGTAATGGTATTTGAGAATATTTATTTGGGCAGGCTGGCTTTCAGTTCTGCATACAGCTTTTGGTTGGTACTCATTTGCGTATTACAACCAATTTCTTGCGCTTTTGTTTTGATATCATTTACGCGGTTTTCGTGTGCGGGGTGCGTGCTAAGCCATTGAGGAGGTTGTTGTCCGCCTTGCGCCATTATTTTTTCAAAAAAGCCTGCTGTACCTGTACAAGAATATTTTGTTTTAGAAAGATAGATAACCGATTGTGCGTCAGCGTCTGTTTCTGCGGCACGGCTAAACTTCAATCCTGCGAGTTTACCTGTCATACCTTGCAATATTTGCCCCAGCTGACCAGGGTTTTTGCCAAGTGCGGTGGTCAACAATACGGTAATGCCATATTGTTTTGTGAGATTGTTGGTAGAGTGCCTACGGTCTGCATGGGCTATTTCGTGTCCCATCACGCCTGCTAATTCGTCTTCTGAGTCCAAATATTTTATAAGGCCTGTATAGACATAAATATATCCGCCGGGTGTTACAAATGCGTTCAGGGTTTTGTCGTCACTGATGATATGGAGTTTCCATTCAAATTGGTCGCGGTATCTGAGTGCGCCCGAATTGAGAATATTATCAGTAATACGTTGCAAATGCTCATAGCTTTTGGCGTATTGATTGCGGTCAAGCAACGGGTATTCTTGGGGCGTGTTGGCTATTTCATCACGGAGTTTTTGCCCAAGTGCGATGTCATCTTGGACACTAAATAGGTTGATAGAACCAGGTCCAGCCGCTTTGCATTGTATTAAAAGCAGCATAATAGTGAGATAATAAATTACTTTTTTCATAATTTGTAAATGATTAGGTTTTTGTTTTTAAGAAGCCGGCCAATACTTCCAATCCTTTTGTAAAATTTGTATGGTTGTTGATGATGATGTCGGCTTCCGTTTTGTAGGGTGCTATGTATTTTTGGAAAGAAGGGAATACGTGGTTTTCATATCTGTATAGCACGTCTCCCATATCATAACCACGTTCTTTACTGTCGCGCAATATCCTCCTTTTGATACGGATATGGTCTTCTGCATCTATATAGACTTTGAGGTCGAGTAGTTTTTTTAGGGCAGGGTCGTGAAAAATAAACAGTCCTTCAACCAAAATTATTGGGGCAGGTTTAAGCACTATACTCCCCTGTTTTTTCATAGGGTTGTTGAAAGTGTACTCCTGTATTTCTATTTCCTTGCCTGCCTGCAACGCCTTTATATCGCTTACGCATTGGTCGAGATGAACGCCTTGTGGCAGGTCAAAATTTAGAACGCCATGTTCATCTTTTTCTTGTTTTTCGCGTGGCTTGTAGTAGTTATCAAGCGTAACCAGACAAATTTGTTCTGGGGTAAAATGTACACAAAGTTGGTTGAGGAAGTAGCTTTTGCCTGATCCGCTTGCGCCACATATTCCCACTATATAATTTTGGAGCATATTAGTGTGTATTAGGTAGTGCAAATATAGCGAAGGTTTTGGAAAATACTTGTTTGGGTAGCAAGGTTATTTTTGCACGGCTATTTTATTTCGTTTTACTTGCCCTGTGATGTCTTGGAAGGTAATCAATACACCTTCATTGTTAGGATTTATAGTAAGATAAAGGGTTTGTATGGTGTGTTTGTAACGGTTATACAAATGTGTTATTGTAGAGTTTGACTTGCCTGCCAAAGCCTCCAGGCGCAAGCTCTCCCATTCGTCAAAACGTTTTTGTGGGAATAAGTCTGTGATTAAATAGTCGGGTTGCAGGAACACATGCCACTCGCGCAGGTAAGTTTTTGCAGTTTCGTTATAGGCTATCGAGAGTCCGTCTTTGTTGGTGAGTATTGTACAAACGGGTGTCTTTTGCCAAACCTCATTAGATATTTCTAACTTTATTTGGATTTTTTTAGACGTTTGCAATGTCCCTTCTAATGTTTGTATTTGTTGTAAGTATGCTTTTTCAGTTGTTTTTTGCAGTTGTTTTTGTTTGTCAAGGAGTTGTTTTTTATGTTGGACAAACCGCGCCTTATATTCTTTCAAGATAGGCGTGATAGGCTTCAATGAAATCATCACTTGCGTAGTTTGTTGATAGTCATTGAATAACGGCGTGAATTCTATCAAAATGCTATCGCTTTGTTGTGTGTAGCGGTTGCCTACTGTTTCACACACTTGAAAATGCTCACCACGCAAAGCGCGGAAGCAATATTTCTCCCATTTTTCAAAACGGCTTTGGGGGAAAAGGTCAGGTAAGAAGTAATTAGGTTGTATATAAATATGCCATCCTCTCAAAAATGCAGAGGCTAAATTGTTATAGTAGCTTACTTCTAAATTGGTGTCTATTACCCAAAATATTTCTGTACTGCGGTTTTGGTACCGCTTATTGCGTGTGAGGGTAGCAAGTTCTTTGTCTTGTTGTTTGATGTTGGCTCTCAATTCTTTTATCTCGTGCTCAAAACCTTCGGTAGTTTGTAGCAAGGTCTGGCGTTGGTTTTCTATGATGCGTTGTGTGCGTTGATTTTGCTTCTTTGTGAAGTCCGAAATATCCATTTCGCGTTGTTTGCGAGCAGAGATATCACGTGCGAATACAGCCACGCCTTGCACGTCATTGTTGTCGTTTCGGACAGGGTTAAAAGAAACGCTCAGATAAATTTTGGTTCTATTATTTTCGCTAAAAATGGCTTGCTCTATACTGAACTTTTCGCCTGCGAGTGCGCGGTCATAGTAGCCTTTCCACATGCTATAGTAGTTTTTGGGCAATGCTTCTAACACGTCGCTTCCCATACGCACAGCATCTCCGAGCATATCAAACAAGCGTTTTGTACTATCATTGAGCAATGTAACACGGTAGTTGCTGCCTACAGTATATATGGCATCATCGGTATTGTTGATGAGGGCTGTAAGGTCTTCTTCTTTTTGGCGGAGTTCGGCTTGGGTAGCAAGGATACGCGCTTCTGCATTTTTGCGGTCAGTAACGTTGATGATAACTTCGACAATCTTATAAGGCTTGCCATTTAAGTCAAGAATAGGGTTGAAGCTACCTTGAAACCACACTATTTTTCCAGATTTTGTAATCCGCCTTACCTCCCCTACGTGGTAGTTGCCTTGTTTGAGTTTATGCCAAAGGGCTTGATAAGCGGCGGCTTGTCGTTCGTTTTGTGGCACTATGATGGTATGTTCTTGCCCTATAATTTCGTCACGTTGGTACCCCATGATATCAAGGAAAGGCTCATTTGCCTCAATGATTTTGCCTTCGAGAGAGAATTCAACTATGGCATTGGAACGTTGAAAAGAGTCTAATTGTTCTTTAAATTCTTGGCGGAGGCGTTTGTCTTCAGTTATATCGAAGGCGAGCATAAATATTTTGTATGGTATGCCTTGCGCATTTTTGATAGGCGAATGTGTTACACGTATCCAGACATCTGTGCCTTGTTTTGTTTTTCGTTTTACTTCTACAGTTACTGGCCGCCCAAGCTCTATGTCGCGCCACATTCTTTCGTATTGTGTTTCGTATATTTGCCCTACTGGTACAGTAAGGTTGCGGTATTTTTCTCCTACGGTTTCCGATTCTTTATATCCAAATTTTTGACAGAAGAGGTCATTACATTTCAGTATGTACCCTTCCATGTCCATTTCTACTGTGATGAGCGTGTTTTGAATAGCATACGATTGTGCAGTGAGTGCTTCTTGGTTGCGTTGCATTTCCTGCTGTGTTGTTTCGAGGATTTGCATGTTTTTTTCCATGTTTACTTTTTGCTCCTGCATCTGCGAAGTGATGCGTGTGGATTCTTGCAAAAGGCGTTTGGTATTTTCGTTTACGCGCGCTGTATAAAGATTTGAAGCAATATTTTCACTTAACTTTTCTAAAAATTCTATTTGGTATTTTTCAATTTCATAAAAAGAAGCAATTTCTACTATGCCATACACGCGGTCGCTTAGTTTTAAGGGAACGACCAATATGCTACGCGGTTGCGCTCCGCCGAGTCCTGAAGTTATATCAGCATAATCGCGGGGTATGTCTGAAATATAAATAGTGTCGGCATCTTTGAATGCTTGTCCGACGAGTCCCTCGCCTATATTTACGTGCTTTTGTACGTGTTTGCGTTTGTTGTAAGCATACGAAGCGATTAAGTCCAAATATGTTTCTGCTGATTTTGCATCACGATTAAGGGTGTTGTCGTTTACCAAAAACAGCGCGCCTTGGTTTGCGTCCATGTATTTTACGAGGTTCGATACGACTTCGTAGGCAAGGGTTTCTGTCGCCTCATTATAGTCTTGCAAAATCTCTCCGAACAGTGCCAATCCACGTGTTGCCCAGTTGCGTTCATTTTCTTCAGCGGCTACACTTTTCATGCGCTCGCGCATGTTTATCAGGGCGGTAGCAAGTGCATCACGCTTTATATCGCCTTGCTTGGGTGCTAAATGCAGTCCTTGTGCGCTTACAACAGCATCTGTATCTTTGTATGAAATATCAAGGTTTCCTTCTTCAATATTGCGGATAAAATCTGTAGCTGACCGTATTTTACGCACCATATTATTCAAAGCACTTGCTACCTCGCCTACTTCGTTGGCGCGGTCATATCGAACGATTTGGCTGAGGTCGCCATCCCCTATTTTGTGTGCAATGACAGAAATTTGGCGAAGCGGTTGTACTATCCAATACATAATAAGCCAAACCCCCAATCCCACTAAACTCATATTGATGATTAGGAGTGCCCAAAGCCAATTATTGGCTTCATTTTTTTGGTCATGCGACAAACCAATATAACTTTCTACAAAACTTTTTTGTAAATTTAGAAGCCGCAAGCGGTTCGCGTTCAGGTAGCCTACTTTTTCTATTACGCGGCTACGAATTTCGAATATAGAGGCTTCTTTAGCTATAAATGCAGTTGTGATTTCAGTATGTATAACGTATTCACTTTGTGTTTTGTAAATATACCAAAGCTCTTCAAGTTTGGTAAGTTGTGCTTTCAAACTTGGCTCACAGGCAGGCAAGGAAACTACTTCGCCTGCTACTTCTTCCCTACCGCCGTTCTTAATAACATCTAAAATAACTTGATATTCGGCAAGGTTATCTGCCAATTTACTTTGTGCGTTGCGTGCATCTATTACATTCTTACCTTCTATGACAAGGTTCGCATGATAAACTACTTGTTCTGCAATGTCATTGATTTCACTCGCTTTGTTTACTACGATTTGGTATTTTTCTAAATTCGCAAAAGAGTACCTAGCAAGGAAATGGCTTGCTATGATAGTACTCAGGAAGAATACCATGAAAATAACTAAACGGCTTGCTATAGAGTGTTTATTTTGAATGAGTGTTGCCATGTTTATATAGATGAACCAAAAGCATTTTTCAAATTTACGGCTTTACTTGTGATATTTTGCAAATTATGTGCAAATTTTTCATTATTTTAGAAAAGAAGTGTTTTTTTTATTGCACATCATTTCAAATGTGCATTTTAAGCGTATTGGAGGGGTGCATTTCAAAATCGTTCCATACAATCCCTCTCCAAATTGGCGCGGGCAAAGTCTTAAGAAAGGGTTTTTGAAATGCACCCTATTGGAGTTGTTATTCGCCTTTCAGTGTTTTGATTACGTTATCAATGGCTTTTGTATGCTTGGCAGGTTTTTGATATACTTCCACTACATACAACATGTGTTTTTGGTTTTTATTATTATTGATAAGCAACAATTTTTGGTTTTTGTAAAGTTTTGTACCATTGTCGAGTTGCATATCTAGGGCATCTTTTTCGAATATTTGTATTTGCAAGTTGCCTTTTTTTATGGTGCGGGGTTGCGAGTCCTTTATAAAAGATGGCTCTATCTTCATTTCTTGCATAAATTCAATGGTCAATGTGGCAGCATCTCCACTGGTATTCGCATTTAAATCACGCACGTCTATCATGCCTGCTCCGCCTGAGTTGGGATAAGCGTAAAAACGTGTGGCAGTGTTTTTTTCGGGTGCGAGTACCCACGTGGTAGGAAGTTGCCATGAAAGTCCAAATTTCTCATGCTTCTTATTTTTTTGTGCCATAAGCACTACACAAGTAAAGCATAGACAAAAAGTCAAGAATGTTTTTTTATACATAATCGGTCAAAATAAAAGTGTAAAAACAATTTGTTTGGGTGTCGTCTATTTCATTTTGCTTCTTTTCACCAAATAAGCGTATAGAATTTCGTCGAATCCTTGTTTGATGTCTGTTTCAATGAGGTCAATTTTATATTGCCCACAGCGCAATTTGAGGTCTTTATAGAATGCTTCTTGGTGTGTTTTGAAAGCCTCACGTACTTGCGAGGGTTGGAGTTTGATTTTCTCGCCTGTTTCGAGGTCTATAAATTCGGTTGGGCGTTCATCAAAATCAAAGTTGAATTCGGTGGCTTGGTCGTTTACATGAAATAGCAAGACTTCATGTTTATTGTGCTTTAAGTGTTGAAGCGCGGCAAAGAGTTGTTCGGTTTCGTTGGTACGTTCAAACATGTCGCTGAAAATAACTACTAAAGAGCGGCGCGGGATTTTGTCAGCTATTTGGTGCAAAGTGTCAGCTATAGCGGTTGTTTTGAGTGCGGGTTTTTCTTTATTTTCCCAAAGGCTTTGCAGGGCAATAAATAGTTTATTTAAGTGTGAAGGTGTTGATTTGGTGGGCGTATGGAGTTGTATTTCGTCGGAGAAAGTGCATAAACTCACGGCATCTTTTTGTTTTTGGAGCATATACGCTATGGCAGCAGAAGCCAATAAGGCAAAAGAGAGCTTGCCGTTGTTTTCGGCAGGGTAGTACATAGATGGCGAAATATCCACCAAAAGCTGGCAACGCAAGTTGGTTTCTTCCTCGTATCGTTTGGTATAAATGCGGTCTGTTTTGGCATACACTTTCCAATCTATATGGCGTGTGCTTTCGCCTGTATTGTAGAGGCGGTGTTCGGCAAACTCCACTGAAAATCCGTGGAAAGGCGAGCGGTGCAGACCAGTGATAAAGCCCTCTACTAATTGTTTGGCTAAAAATTCTATATGTCCGAACCCGCGTACTTCGGCAAGGTTGGCAAGGGTAAGGTTTTTCATAGCGGCGTGGCGTGGGTTATTACTTTTCGGGGTGTGGGCGTGTCCAAACAGTTTTGCCGAAGGTAGTTTGTAAAAGCGTCTTGAGTTTATCGCCTTCCGTCTTGTTTTCGAACTCGCCTACGAATACCTTATATATTTTTTGGTATTTTTCCCAGCCGACATAAATAAAAATCTTCTCGTCTTTAAAGCCGTTATAGGCTATCATCTTACAATGCTCTTGTGCTTTGACAAGTTCGATGAAAGAGCCTATTTGGTGTGTAAAGCCTTTGGGATGTTTTAGAACGGCATTGTATGTATATGTTTTGCCTGTTACAAAATTAGCTTCATTGCTTGAGGTGATTCGGGGATTTTCCTCGTTATCTTTTTCTTTTGAGGTGTCTTTGGGTGTGTCTTTCCCTGTTTTTATTGAGCCGTCACTTATTACTTCTATATCGGCTTTGGCAGTGCCTGTGGCGAGGAGGTCTATTTTGCGCGCTGCCTCTTCGGATATGTCCATGATACGCCCATAAGCATACGGGCCTCTATCATTTATACGTACTACAACACTTTTGCCGTTATTGATGTTGGTTATTTTCACAAGGCTATTGAGGGGTATTTTTTTGTGTCCTGCCACTAATTGTTTGCTATCAAAAATCTCTCCGCTGGCTGTAGTGCGGCTGTATTTACCCGGGTAATAAGATATAATTCCCCTTTCCATGAATCCCACGCCATATTGCGCCCAGGCATGGCAGGGCATCAACCCGATTATGATGTATATGAATAACTTGGTTTGCATAATATTTAAGGTCGTTTTAGTTGGGCAATGATAAGCATAAAAAAGGAAATATACAATTTTTGGTGTTTATTTTTTGCTATCTACGAAATACATGGCGACGTCGCCTTTGTTCTTTGCTTTTACTTTGCCGCGGAAAGTGCAGTTAAAGTGGTCTTTGATGAGGTCGTAGGTGGTGCCTGATATGTTTATCTTGCCTGCCTCGCCGCTGCTTTCCAAGCGCGAAGCGGTATTTACAGTGTCGCCCCAAATATCATACGCAAATTTGTTCTTGCCTATTACACCCGCGACTGCGCCCCCTGAATGAATACCCAACCTGATTTCCCAAACGTCTTCATTCTTGTCTATTTTGGCTTGCCTCCATTCTTCCATCCATGCTTGCATCTCAAAAGCGGCAAGCACAGCATCTATTGGGTTTGAAGTATTTGGGGCAGGAACGCCTCCTGCGCACATATACGAGTCGCCTATAGTTTTTATTTTCTCAAGGTTGTGTCTATCACAAATATCATCAAAAGCGAGAAAACACATATCCAGTTCCTTGATTACTTGTCGTGGAGATAGTCTTTCAGCAATTTGTGTGAAGCCTTTAAAATCTGTGAAAAGCACTGTTACCAATTCATAATGGATGGGCTGAGCATAGCCTGTTTCTTTGAGTTCTTTTGCTATTTGGGTAGGCAAGATATTCAATAACAGCTTATCTGATTTGCCCCGTTCGGTTTCTACGAGGGCAAGCGTAGTTTGAATTTCCTCTTTTTGTTCATCTATTTCTTTCTTTTGCTTTTCTATTTCCATGCGTATCTTCTTAAAAGTGATACTTCTGCGATAATAGGCGAAATTATACGCATTGAAGCCTGTAAACATATAAACAAACCCGATGGCATTCGACCACGCACTCGGATTGGTAGTCAATTTAAAATTGCCCCACAAAAACCACATCAACAGCTCTGCCAAACCAAACAACGCAATGCACTGTAGCCACATCAAAACGCCGCCTATGCCAATGCAAGTAGCAGTGCCATACACGATAAGTGCCATGGTAGGCATAGGCGAGAAGTCAATCATCACTACCACTACGCCAATCCAAAACAAATCAAAAATAAGCCACATCCTTTCTAAAGAATTGCGCGACTGAAAATAACAATAGATTTGAAAAATAAGGTGCGGATACACAAAAAAGAAGCCCATCCAAATCCAGTAAACCCAATGCTTTTGTGCCGACTCTTCCTGCATCTTCAGCCAAAGCTCCCCACAAAGCATCAAATAGCTCACAGCACGCATCGGGTATATCTCATGCCCAATACCTTTGCCTCTCACTTTTTTTTGTGCAAGGGGTTCTTTAGTACTTACTGAACTCATATAAAAATAAATAGGTTGCAAAGATAGTATTGCATAAGCAAAAAACAAGCGCAATTTAATCTTTCAACATCATAAATTTTGCCAAACTGTATTTCGTGTACGCATGAAAGAATATACATTGAAATATAGGCGTGTATCAAATTATATGTGATTTTGAGAAAATAAGTCCAACATTAGAGAAAATAACTCAAACGTTGGAGAAAACAACTCAAACATTGGAGAAAATAACTCAAACGTTTGAGAAAATAGCTCAAACGTTGGAGAAAATAGCTAAAACGTTGGAGAAAATAGCTCAAACGTTGGAGAAAATAACTCAAACGTTGGAGAAAATAGCTCAAACGTTGGAGAAAATAGCTCAAACGTTAGAGAAAATAACTCAAACGTTGTGGAAAATAACTTAAAACTTGTGTTTATTAACTTATAAATACAACTTAAATAGTGTAACTTTTTGCTTTTTTTTTACAAATCTCTGCCGTTGCGTACGTCGATTAGTGAAAGTGTTTCTTAAGACCTTGCACCTTGCCTGCCTTGCCTTTTGGAGAGGGAAAATATTACACACATTTTTTTACCAAAACATTTTGTTCTCCGACAATTTTAGTATGGTAAGGTATAAATCAGACAGAAAGATATGGAACATAGTGTTGCGGGCTATGTTCTCTATGTTTCTATGTGGTTCAACACAAAATTTGTCAGAGTACCACGTGTTTTTGTTTATTCCAAAAAAAAGTAGTACCTTAGCCCATTATTTGTATAGGCTATGCAAAGCGAAAAAAAAATTAAAAAAATTAAAAAGTGGACGCGCTGGCTGTGGAGAGGTGCTATTGTGCTGTTGTCATCGTTTGCGATTAGTATGTTATGGGTACATTTTTACCTAAACCCTTACCTACGCGACTGGCTGATAACCAACATAGAAAAAGGCACAAAAGGCGCATATCGTTTAGAAATAGGCGATTTGAAGTTGCACGTTTGGCGAATGTCCCTCGAAACACGTAACATAAAACTCTATAGCTTGCACCCCAATAAAAACAAAACGCTCAACCTTGACCTAAAAGCAAAGCGCGTAATTGTAAAAGGTATAGCGTGGTGGAAGTATTGGAGTGCTAAAAAAATTGAAGTGGTTACCCTCGAGGTAGATACGCCTGTATTGGATTTTTACAATCCCAATGTTCAAAACTCATTGCAACTACAAGAAATCCCAAACCAACTACAGCAGGTCATATCCTCATTCACGTCTTCGCTCTCCATACACCAAATAAGCCTGCGCCGCGCCTCTTGCACCATACGCGCCCAAACGCCTGCAGGCAAGGTCTTTCATAAATTTGCACGCTTAGATTTGACATTGCAAGACCTGAAGATAAATCCAAAGATAACGCTGTCTAATTTCATTTTGCAAGTCTGGGACTACAACCATACCACAGTCGACGAAGCCTATCAGCTTTATGCAAAACGCATATATGCACAAATGAACGACTCCACACTGACTTTGCAACACATACTTTTTGCACCCAACAACAGCAGGCAAGCAGGCAAGAACGATATCATAAAAGCCGACCTGCCCTACTTTGAAGCACACGGCATAGATTTCTTTCAAGCCTTTTACAACCAAAATTTTTTAATAAAAAAAGTAAATATACAGAAGCCAAACTTATACATACAAACAAAAATTGCCCCTCGTATAGTGGCAGATAAAGCCACCGCGCCTATCCCTTTCCCTAAAGACTTGAAAACATATTTGCGGGATTTGCCCTTTCACGTAGCTATAGACACTTTTGCACTCACGCAGGCAAGGTTTGACTTTAGACAGCCCGTCGCGCACCAAACCCATGTCGGTTTTCACCATGCCGAAGAAGCCAATCTTGCTCTGTATCACATTCGATTAGGTCGGCATAGCACACAATTAGACCAAGAAGCAACGCAAGCCTTTCATGCAGAAAGTGGCACGCCTTTATTTGCCCAAACTTTCAAGTTGTCAATAAAAAACTTCACCCACGAAACAGCATCAGGATTTTACAGGCTTGGCATAGAAGCCCTGCACATATCCAATGAAGATTCGCTTTTACGCATAGATAAAGCATACCTCAAGCCCTTGCTACCTTTGGCACAAATAGCAGCATCATATCCTTACCAAACCATTGTTTCCGAAGGCGAAATACAACACATATTGGCGCGAAAGGTCGATTTTGAAAAAATGATATACGCGCAAATTTTTCGCCTAAGCAGTTTGCACTTGTACGCTCCACATTATGAAGCGTATCTAGATGGTAGAAAACCCAAACAAGAAGCACAAAAGTTCCGTAACTTTGAACAAATGCTTCGTATCATTCCGATTGACATTCAAGCCGATACATTGGCAATACATCAAGCACAAGTTACTTACAGGGCTTCTGAACCGCCCACCAATGCCGCAATGATGCAAGAGCCTTGCGAATCACGCCACTTTATTAAAAATTTAGACTTCACAGTCCTAAAAATAAACCTTGGACACTCACTTGAAGAATCAGCCATAGCACAAATAGATGCCAAAAAGCTACAGCTTGAGGCAACTGATTACCGTTATGAGAATGCAGAAGGCACGTACACATTGGAAGCAGGAAGTGTGCAGGCGTATGCAGGCAAGAGCATTATTTCGATAAGACAATTACGCCTCACACCCACGGCAAAAGAAGCTACAAACACACAAATACACCTCCAAATTCCTGCCTTGCATGGAGAAGGCATTGATTTTGTTTCGTTCATGCTCAAGCAACAGCTGGCTTGGCAAAAACTTACCATAGAAGGTGCAAAAATAGACTTGGCAATATTCCCCAAAAACAAACTCGTAGCACAACCAAGCACAGGGAGGCAAGTTTTTGACCTCAAAATTATACTTAAGAACTTGCCTACCTTTGTACACGTGGACACATTGCAACTCAAAGAAGCAAGCCTCACATTGCAAACCCACGATGCTCAAGGCGTGGTAACGGCCCGGCACGAAGTAAAAAACATGGACGGGCAAATTTTGGAAATCGGACTCGGCGAAGCTACACATTATAGCATCGACTCCTTGCCACGCTTTTGGAATGAACAAAGTCTGGCTTTTATGCTCAAACAATACAGCTATGAAGCGCAAGGACTTGCTTACAAATTCGGACTGCAAAACATTCAAAAAAACGCTTACACGCCACATTGGTACATAGAATCCCTTTCTTGGAACTCTGTGCTGGATTTGAAAGTCTTTCGCAAAAAATTTTCCGAACGAAAATGGCTCGCAGAAGGCACATTGCGCAGTATTTTGCTGGAAGTACCCAACTTAGAAGCCCTTATCTTTCAAAAACATTTGGCTATCAAAGAGGCTATTATTCAATCGCCTGTATTAAACTTTTGGATATTTGAAGCCACAGAAACAAAACCTACTGAAGAAAAAAAAGCATGGTGGCAAGACCTGCAACGCGACCTCCCGCTCAATCTTACCATCGACACGCTCATCTTAAAAAAAGCAAAAGTTACTTGCTTAAGCCCACAACTGCTTACTGACGAAATGCGCTGGACACAAACGACAGAGCTGGAGTTAAGCATCTCAAAATTGCAACATATAGAAACCTTGAGTTGGAAAAACATAGCCATCGCAGGGCAAAATTATGTTTTTACACAAGCTAAAAACACAGTGAACGTCCAAAAATGGGAACTTGCGCTTGAGCCTTTGCCGTACTTCCAAGCAAATGACATGACATTTAATTGGGAATCCCCTGAAGGATTGCCCAACTCTTGGCTGAAAGTGGAAGAAGCGCAGGCAAGTTCCCCCTTTGTAGAAATAGGCAAGCCACTGAAATTAAACAGCTTATCTTTGAAAAAAGGGGCAGGCGAGTTGTATATTACCTCGCCTACTTCGCCACAATATGCCAAAATAACGCCCTTGCCTACCCAAACCAACCCGTTTGTATTGTTGATTGATACACTCACAACGCAAGACGTCGCGCTCAAAGTACACCACAAAAGTACTTCACAAACCCACTTGCATACATTTCTACTCGAAAAAGGCAACATAAATCAAATACGTTGGTTGGGGCAAAACACCTTGCCTGAAGTCCAAAATTTCCTACTCAAAGTGCGCGATTATGAAACACACTTGAAGCAGTCGCTTTATCGCGTAAAAGCACAAAGTTTTGTTTGGCAAAGCAACCCAAATACGCTTACAATATCGCAGTTTTCTATCTTGCCTACCGTAACCGGCAAAGTTTTGACGCGCCTGCAAACCTATCAAAAAGAACTCACAGAAATACAGATACAAAAAATTATAGCCAAGAAAATAGACGTGTCTTCGTTCCTACAAAACCAAGCTATACACGCCGAAAGCCTTACATTAGACAGTCTTTTGCTTACTATCTCGTCTGATAAACGCCTCCCCTCAATATCGCGTATCAGGCGCATGCCTGCCGAAAAACTCAGAGCAGTAAAAATACCACTCCAAATAGACACTTTAAATTTGCAGAAAACGGCTATATTTTATAGCGAAAAAGTAGCACGCAAGCAAGACGCAGGCGAGCTGTTTATTACGGATATACACGCGCAACTGTTCGGATTGCGCACCCGTCCAAATACAGGGGACAGCCTTCATTTGGCTATAAAAGGAAAAATAATGGGCATAGGCGAAGTCGATACACACATTGCTATCACCCTCGCTACGCCTGATTTGAATGCCAAAATAGTAGGCAACATAGGCGAAATGAAAGCCGATTTTATGAACCAGTTTTTAGAAGCCACGCGCCACATTCAAATCCGAAAAGGCAAGATACAAGCGGTGCATTTCCGCGTCAATATGCAAGATACTTTGGCCACAGGTGAGCTGGAGGCAGGCTATCGACACTTACGCCTCGACATATTAAGCAGGAAAAAGGAGAATAAAAAGCTCGGTTTTATCTCTTTCCTTGCCAATCTCTTTATTAAAAACCACAATAACCTCAATAAACGACACCACAAAGTAGGCAATATTCTTTATACACGCCAACCCGACGAGAGTTTTGTTCGTTTTCTGATACGTGCTTTGGCGGTAGGCATACGCAAAACATTGCAATAAAATTAGCTTCGCCTTTTCACGCCCTTTCAGGTGTTAGAACCAATGTTTGCCAGCGTGTTTTTCAAAAGAAGCATTTATCAAAAATTGAGCTGAAAAATGAGGGCTTCAATGGGGGCAATCTAGTTTTGTCCCCTTTTAGGAGCGTCATAGAGGCATTTAAGTGGGTAAACAAGTCGGGTTTCTTATAAACTTGCAAATTTTCAATGACTGCCACAACGCCTTATTTACGCATAAACCGCCTCTAAATGCCTTTTACAAGGTGGGGACAAAACTAGATTGCACCCTGTTTCAATGTACTTTTAAAGGTTTTATAGTAAAAATATTTTCAGTTGCGTTTCTTGAGAATGAACATTAAATGAACTGATATTTTAGATACAGCTCAAGCAATGTTCAGTCACGGTCGACAACTGAAAAAGCTATAACTTTAGCTAATTTTTGTTGTTTATAGACCTATAATCTAATATTAGTTGTAAATAATGACTGTCATATTGTTCTTAGTCAAATGTTTTGTGCTCTGGCAATTTTAGTGGAGTAAGGTATAAATCACATAGAAAGATATGGAACATAGTGTTTCGGGCTGTGTTCTCTATGTTTCTACGTGGTTCAACACAAAATTTGTCAGAGTACCAAATGTTTTGTAAATGTAAAATTCAAAAAAGTTGCTGGGAAGTGTCGGTTACAACTAATGTTAGCTTATTCAATTTTGTTCCTTATCTATCGTTCAAAAGAGAACTTTAACCTGAAGGGTTGAAGTAACATAACTTACATTTTTATACCCCGTCAAGTTATTTGATTTCCAAGCGAGGTTTTACTCGTTCCTTGAGGGTTAAAACTTCGCAGGAGCTGTTTGGATTTGTTTCGGTTTTAGCTTCGGCGAAGTTTCGAACTTCGATGAAGCACTCAAGCTAACAAAAGCTCAAAAATAAAAATAAAAATACCGCAAACGATTTAAATATCTAAGATTATGGCTATTTTTGCTTAGGAAAATCAAATTTCATTTGTATTATGAATACGCTAACGCTTGAAAATAGAGCAGAAATGATTGCAGAAGTCGCCCAAAGTGCTAAAGCATTTGGCGAAAAGCACATTCGTCCCAATATTATGGTGTGGGACGAGAGCCAAGAATTCCCTATTCATGTCTTCAAAGGCTTAGGAGAGTTGGGACTGATGGGCGTACTCGTACCTGAAGAATACGGCGGCGCAGGATTGGGCTATTTGGAATATGTAGCCGCACTTGTAGAGATTTCGCGCATTGACCCTTCCATTGGGTTGTCGATGGCGGCGCACAATTCGCTCTGCACAGGGCATATTTTGCAGTTTGGCAATGCAGAACAAAAGGCAAAGTACTTGCCTAAATTGGCTACTGCCGAATGGATAGGCGCGTGGGGATTGACCGAACCCAATACAGGTTCAGATGCGGGCAATATGCGCACAACTGCCACCCAAGATGGTGATTATTGGGTATTGAATGGTGCAAAAAACTTTATCACGCATGGCAAGTCAGGCAATGTCGCGGTAGTGATAGCCCGCACAGGCGAAATAGGCGACTCGCATGCCATGACCGCTTTCATCATAGAGCAGGGCACAGCAGGTTTTTCGGCAGGCAAGAAAGAAAACAAATTGGGTATGCGTGCTTCTGAAACTGCCGAACTCATTTTTGATAACTGCCGTGTGCATCATTCGCAAATCATAGGCAAGGTAGGCGAGGGCTTCGTACAATCTTTGAAAGTGCTTGATGGCGGGCGTATCTCGATAGCCGCACTCTCATTGGGCATAGCCAAAGGCGCGTATGATGCCGCATTGCAATACTCCAAAGAACGCCAACAATTCAACCAACCTATCTCAAAATTCCAAGCCATTGGATTCAAATTAGCAGACATGGCGACTGAAATAGACGCATCAGAGCTACTCATAGAACGCGCCTGCAAAATGAAAGAAGCGCACTTGCCTATAACCAAAGAAGGCGCGATGGCAAAATATTATGCCTCTGAAGTGTGCGTGCGCGTAGCCAATGATGCAGTACAGATTTTTGGCGGTTATGGCTTCCTCAAAGACTTTCCTGTCGAAAAATTCTATCGTGATAGCAAACTTTGCACTATAGGCGAAGGGACTTCCGAAATACAAAAGCTCGTTATTTCAAGAGCTATTTTAAAATAATAATAATAACTTCGGCAAAGCTTCTAAACTTTGCCGAGGTTGTTTTTTAAACAAAAAAGTACTATAGGTATATACCAAACTTCGCACCTACAGCTTCAAGGTCTTGGACTACTTTGTCTATAAGTGGTATGCCTGTTATCAACCTTTCCTCATGCGCCAATCTTTCAGGCTCACCGGGTATAAGGACGCGCTTGCCTTCTATGGCACTTGCGTTCTTGAAAGTTTCAATCCAAATATCCATTCTTTTTTTAAAGGCTTCAGCAGGTTGAAAAGCATCAAGGCGCATCGCACCAAAGAAATGCCCCGTACCCAATCCTACAGGCGGTTGTCTTTCACTTGTGTCGCCTGCTGTAGCAAAAGGAGGCACCCAAGGTCCAAAATTCGCACCCGACAATACTCCCGAAAGAATATCAGCTATAGCCCCCAAACAATAGCCTTTATGACTGCCGCGCGCTTCATCACTACCCAACGGCAGGAGCGCGCCTCCTTGTTTTGGCTCGTGTGGATTGGTAGAAGGATTACCTTCCGCATCTTGTACCCAGCCAAGCGGGGCAGGCAAGTCTTTGCGTTGCAATATTTGTAATTTGCCATACGCTGCTGCAGTAGAAGCAAAATCAGCCACGAAAGGCGGATAACTCCATGAAGGCACAGCGACGGCTAAAGGGTTCGTACCCAATAACTTCTCTTTTGAATAAGTAGGCACCGCCAAACTGCTGGCATGGGTAGTAGAAATGCCTATCATGTCGTAGGCAAGGGCTTTCATAGCATGGTAACCTGCTATACCATAATGCCCCGAATTGCGCACTGCCACCCAGCCTGTACCTACATTGTTTGATTTTTGGATAGCAATTTCCATAGCCCGTTGGGCTATCACAAGCCCAAGCCCACCCCCGCCATCTAAAGTCGCAGTGGAAGGTGTTTCATGCACGATTGTAATGGCAGGTTTAGGGTTCAGTTTGCCCATTTCCCATTGCTTTACATAGCCTGAAAGCCTCGCTACCCCATGCGAGTCTATGCCACGCAAGTCGGCCGTTACCAATACATCTGTTGCCTCTGCCGCATGAATAGATGAGCATCCGATAGCTTCAAAAACGGCTTGGACGAAATTTTGTAATTGTTGAGCAGGAAAATACATGGATTTGAATAGTGAATTATCATTGATGAATAGCTTTGGCAAAGTTTAGCACTTTGCCGAATCTCATAAAAAAGGTGCATTCCAAAAGCACATATCCCTCTGCAAATTGGGGTAGTAGAGTGCGATTTTAGAGAAACCTTGTTAGTATAAATTTTCCGTTGCATAGCATAGCATAGCAACAACATATCGATTATACTTTGGTTTTCCATATATTTCGAGGTCGTTAAGCGTTTGCGAACCCCGAAAGGGGTTCTACTATGAATAGCTGTAGGTGTAAACCTACGGAAAAGCAAACCAAACCAGATTTTACACCCACATATCACTTTGCAGCGGAAACGTTAGGCAACAGATTGTTGGCTCATTTCAGTGAAATAAGTGCAAAACAACGGAATAGTTTCGATGCCTTTCAAATAATTGAACAACCCATAATGCTCATTCGGTGAGTGTATGGCATCAGTATCCAATCCAAAGCCCATGAGTACGGTTTTTAGTCCGAGTTCTTGCTCAAACAATGCTACAATAGGGATGCTTCCGCCACCACGTGTGGGAATAGGCTTTTTGCCAAATGATTTTTCCATCGCCTTGCTTGCCGCCAAATAACCAATACCTGTAGTAGGATTGAGGGCAGGATTGCCGCCATGGTGTGGTCTTATAGCTACTTTGACACTTTTAGGAGCAATGCTTTCAAAATGCTTTTGGAATAACGCGGTTATTTTTTCATGGTTTTGGTTAGGTACGAGACGCATGCTTATTTTGGCATAAGCTTTAGAAGGCAATACAGTCTTTGAACCCTCGCCTGTATAACCACCCCAAATACCGTTCACATCAAGCGTTGGGCGCGTACCTGTACGCTCAAGCGTAGTGTAGCCTGCTTCTCCATGCACATCGTCTATAGCAAGGTCTTGTTTATACACCTCAATTTGAAAAGGTGCTTTATTCAACTCGGCGCGTTCTTCAGGTGTAAGTGTTACGACGTCGTCATAAAAATTTGGTATCGTGATATGATTATTTGCATCTTTCATGGAAGCGATCATTTCACACAAAATATTGATAGGATTCGCAACTGCTCCACCATACACGCCTGAATGTAAGTCGCGGTTTGGGCCCGTTACTTCTACTTCCAAGTAAGAAAGTCCACGCAAACCCACGTCAATTGAGGGCGTATCGTTATCAATGATACCCGTATCTGAAACGAGGATAATGTCTGCTTTGAGGCGTTCTTTATTTTCTTTTATAAAGATGGCAAGATTAGGCGAGCCTACTTCCTCTTCTCCTTCTATCATAAATTTCAGGTTGCAAGGCTGATTATTTGTATTGGTCATATATTCCAATGCCTTGATGTGCATATAGACTTGCCCCTTGTCGTCACATGCGCCCCGTGCATATATTTTTTCGTCTTTTATGACAGGTTCAAACGGAGGCGAGTCCCACAAATCCAATGGTTCGGCAGGTTGCACATCATAATGCCCATATACCAAAACGGTAGGCAAGGCAGGATTGATGATTTTTTCGCCATATACGATAGGATGCCCTGCTGTAATGCAGATATCGGCGAGGTCTGCGCCTGCTTCCAATAGTTTCGCTTTTACAAATTCAGCCGCATGCTGTACGTCAGCTTTGTGTTCGCTGCGTGCGCTTACAGAAGGTATGCGCAAAAACACCAACAATTCTTCAATAAAACGTGTGCGGTGTTGAGCTATATAATCTTTCATGAGATAAAATAAATAGGAATAACAAAATCGTTGTAAAATTATATCTTTTTTTGGAAAAGTACGCAATTCACAGACATTTTACAAAAACTAAAACAAATAGACTACAATTTATTATTTAAAGTTTTGAAATGAGTTTAATGTAACCGCTTACTTTTTTGTGTAAAGCGCGTAATTTTCGTCGTCAAAACAAACAAAAATAATCCGCTCAAAAGCAGTTGGATTTTCTACTACAAAGTCTTGTATAGTTTCTTGTGCTATTTGGGCAGCAAGGGCTTTTGGGAAGCCATACACACCCGTACTAATATTCGGGAAAGCAATGGTTTTTAGTTGGTGCGCCATTGCAAGTGCAAGGCTATTGTGGTATGCGTTGCGCAAGAGTGCAGGTTCGCCTTTTGTACCGCCATTCCAAACAGGTCCAACAGTATGTATAACGTATTGGGCAGGCAAGTTTCCGCCTGTTGTGATAACTGCCTCGCCTGTAGGACAGCCGCCTTGTTTTGCACGGATAGCCATGCAATCTTCCAAAATAGCCCGCCCGCCTATGCGGTGTATCGCGCCATCTACCCCGCTGCCTCCCAAGAGAGAAGTGTTGGCGGCATTCACTATAGCATCAGTAGCACATTGGGTAATATCGCCTTGTATGGTTTCAATAATCATAAATATTGTGTTGTTATTTGTATCCTCGCAAAAAGACATTTGTCCAATTTTCGTAAGTCGTTTCGAACTTAATTTCACCTTTTCCATGCGTCCCGGTTTCTGTCCAACCTACTTTCCTATAAAAAAAGCATTTTGACACAGTGCTAATCCTTTACTATTGTCAATTCAACACGTCTATTTTGCAGCCTACCTTCGGGCGTGTCGTTTGTATCTATAGGTTTAGTTCCGCCGTACCCTTTGTGCATCATACGTGTTTGATTGATAAAGCCATGTTTTTCCAGATATGCTACAACAGCTTTTGCCCTATTCTCGGAAAGTAAAAGATTTTGTGCATCATCACCTTGCGCGTCTGTGTGTCCGCTTATTTCTATATGAAAGTGTGGGTGCGCTTGCAAGAAGTCCGCAATCATATTGAGTGCTGGGTAAGATTCGGGTGTAACAATTGCTTTCCCTGTTTCAAAATGCAACTCGTGCAATATAATGGAAGTGCCTAACGTGCTGGGTTGTAGCGCAAAGTCTTTGGTAAATGCATGTGTGGTATCGCTGCCCTGCAAGAAAACCCTTGCGCTATAGTAACCTTTTGCCTTTGCCTCCAGATAAAATTGTGGGACTTTTTGCATGTGGCTGAATTGATAAGCGCCTGTAGTTTCTATTGTCTTTTCGTAAGCGCGATATTCTATATTGGGCAATACAAAATCGATACGAGCAAGCAGGGGCTTTTGTGTGAGCGCGTCAGTAACCTTGCCTACAATCTTAACAAAGTTCTCTTCGTCATCTTGCTCTATAAAACGCAAGACCTCTATAGCATCAATATAATAATAGGCTACAGGATAACCTGAACTTTGCACTTTCTGCAGTTTTGTGTCTTCGCGGGTACGGAAGTTGCCCAGCACTAAAAACTTGTATGGATTATCTGCCATAAAAGTTTGGGTGATAGTTGTCCAACCATTGCTTTCTTTTATGATTTCATGTGCGTATAAGTGCGGTACGATAGTAGTGTCTATAGTTTTGGGTATTTCTGTCATAAACCGTATGCCTACGCCGTCGCAAGCATAATTGGAGTAGGCTTCGGCAAGACTCATGCGAAATTTGATGGTGTATTTTTTGCCTCTTTCAAGTGGTTCAGTAAGTTCAGTTGCAATAAATTCGTTGCCTGTATCCTCATGAAAAGCCAACACTCCTGCATAATTACCACCTTCGAAAGCTATTTGTGTACCAAAAAAATTCGCAGGTGTATGCAGTTTGGGTTTTTCGGTGCATTTGGTAAAAAGGTCGGGTGTGTTCATTATTCCTCGCCACCCTGCCGCGTCTTCTATTTGCCCAAACTCGTCAGGGCAATCCGTTAATTCTTCAAAACTACCGTTCTTTAGTAAGTTTGTTAAAGTTATATTCGGCTGTGCAAAAGATAAAGAGATAGGAAAGAAAAAAAACGTAAATATAAGCAATCGATACATGACAAAAGGCGTAAAATAAAACTACATTCTTAAACAAAATAAAAAACAAGGTGTATTATTCTGGGTGCATTTCAAAATTGGAGAGGGCAGGGTGTGGTCTTAGAAAAAGTTTGTGAAATGCACTCTATTACTCCTCTTCTGCATTCAGCAAAATATAAAACAGCCGGTCGGTATCAGTGGCATTGAGTTTTAGTGTTCCTTTGAGGGTTATTTGCTTGCTCGTATTTTTGAGTGGCTTTTTCACCGTAACCTCTATCACTGACTCAGGTCCTGCGCCTCCACAAAAGTAGCACATACTTACTGGATAATAAGAAAGCATAAAAAATTTATGTGCAGGCGCCTCCTCATACGCATACATATAGCCTGTAACAGTTATTTGTTTGCCATCGAGTGCTTTTTGCGCCTCCTCAAATTTGGGAACATGGGCATCGCGCCGTTGCTCCGACTTTACACTCAACAGTATTTTCCAAATACCATCTTGTGCTTGGGCAGGCAAGGTACTTGCTATCAGAAGAATGAATAAAATATACGGCATCTTTTTTTGCATAACTTTGAAACGAATTTTGCGTTTGTTTATTTTACTTGCAACAAGCAAAAGAAGCCTCGCTATTCTTTTCTTGGTAGTGTGCGGGGCATTATTTGCGCTGTTGGATACTAAAAGTGCGCTCTACTTCTTCATTTTTCCACTTTTTCAAAAGCTTGCGTAGCTTTAATTTTAAGGCAAAGGTACAGTTTTTATTTAAACTTTTTACTACCTTTGCACTTCAATAAAAAACTTACAATGGCAAAAACAGCACTCATTACAGGCATTACAGGGCAAGATGGCGCATATTTGGCTGACTTATTGCTCAAAAAAGGCTATCATGTGCATGGCATCAAACGCCGTAGCTCACTTATCAATACTGACCGCATTGACCATCTTTACCAGGACCCACATGAGCAAAATATCAAATTGCAACTGCATTATGGCGATTTGACCGATTCGACCAACCTTATCCGTATCATACAAGACACACAACCTGACGAGATATACAACTTGGGCGCCATGTCGCACGTGAAAGTGAGTTTTGATACACCCGAATATACTGCCAACGCAGACGGCATAGGGACTTTGCGTGTCCTTGAAGCAGTAAGGCTTTTGGGTATGGTAGAAAAAACGCGCATTTATCAGGCTTCTACTTCCGAACTTTATGGGCTGGTACAGGAAGTTCCACAATCTGAAAAAACGCCCTTCTACCCACGCTCTCCTTATGCAGTGGCAAAAATGTATGCGTATTGGATAACTGTCAACTACCGCGAAGCATACAACATGTTTGCTTGCAATGGCATTTTATTTAACCACGAAAGCCCTTTGCGGGGCGAAACTTTCGTAACACGCAAAATAACCCGCGCCGTTTCCAAAATCGGCGTGGGTATGCAAGAGAAACTTTTTCTTGGCAATTTAGATGCAAAACGCGACTGGGGACACGCCAAAGACTTCGTAGAAGGCATGTGGCGCATACTCCAACACGACACCCCTGAAGACTTTGTACTCGCGACAGGCGTAACAACCCAAGTCCGCGAATTTGTACGCATGGCTTTTGCCGAAATAGGCGTTACACTTGAATTTAAAGGCGAAGGCATAAACGAAATCGGCATCATAGCAGCCTGCAACAACAGCGAATACCCCTTGCCTGTAGGCAAGGAAGTCGTAGCCATAGATGCTCGCTATTTCCGCCCAACAGAAGTAGATCTCCTCATAGGCGATGCCACAAAAGCCCGTACAAAACTCGGCTGGGAGCATAAACACACCTTATCTGACCTCGTAAAAGATATGATGACTTCTGACTTGGCACTTTTCAAACGCGATAAATATTTGCAAGAAGGCGGACACGATACAAGAAATTACTATGAATAAAAACGCTAAGATATACATCGCAGGACATCGTGGTATGGTCGGCTCTGCCATATTGCGAAAGTTTCAAGCCGAAGGGTTTACAAACTTCGTTTTGCCCACTTCGCAAACATTGGATTTGAGAAATCAACAAGCAGTAGCCGATTTTTTTGAAGCAGAAAAACCCGAATACGTTTTCCTTGCCGCAGCGCGTGTGGGCGGTATTGTAGCCAATAATACTTACCGCGCCGAGTTCATTTATGAAAATTTGATGATGCAATGCAATGTCATGCATCAAAGCTATGTGCATGGTGCAAAAAAACTCATGTTTCTTGGGTCATCTTGCATTTATCCAAAACTTGCACCCCAACCACTCAAAGAGGAATATTTGCTCAACGGCTATTTGGAATATACCAACGAGCCTTATGCTATAGCCAAAATAGCAGGTATAAAAATGTGTGAAAACTACCGCACTCAATACGGCTGCGATTTTATATCGGTGATGCCCACCAATTTGTATGGGCAAAATGACAATTACGATTTACAGAAATCGCATGTCTTGCCTGCCCTTATCCGAAAGTTTGTTGAAGCAAAGCAAAACAATGACGCGCAAGTAGAAGTGTGGGGAACAGGAACACCATACCGTGAATTTTTGCACACAGACGACCTCGCAGAAGCTTGCTACTTCCTGATGCACCATTATAGCGAACCTACTTTTATCAATATAGGCACAGGTATAGACCAGACTATCAAGGAATTGGCGCTGCTTGTTCAAAAACTTGTCGGTTATGCAGGCAAGTTGCATTTCGATACCTCAAAACCTGATGGTACGCCCCGCAAACTACTGGATATTACAAAGATAACAGCATTGGGTTGGACACCCAAAATACAACTACGTGATGGCATCAAAGGTATTTTGAAAGAAAAATTCGATATCGACTAAAACCAAAAAGCAACGCCACAGCGTTGCTTTTTGGTTTTATGAAGTGAGGGTTGCGACTACCACTTTTGTATTTTGTAAGTGGTATGTGCGGTAAACTCATTTTTATCGTTGTAGATTTTCTTTTCTCTTTCGATGCCTCCACCGTATAACGTAATGGTATAAGAAGTCATAGCGCCCTTGGTATAAAAGGTTTCGGTGGTTTGAAATAGTTGGTCGTTTTTGTAAACGTACTCTTTTAGTTCTATCGCACAAGGAACTTTAGGATTTGGGCAACTTGTTGCATTTTTGATGTTTTTGGTGATGGTATAAAACCGACCTTTTTCATCATAACGATAGATTTCTGAATAGTATCCCTCTTGCGCGTCTCTGTCAGAAACGGGGTATTTTTTAGAAGCTATTTTTTTTGTAGTGCGGTCAAAATCTTGTACCAAAAGCGTGTCTTTTTTTGTATCAATGGTGCGGATTATAAACTGCAGGCTGTCTATTTTGTTGTAAACGTATTGTTTTGTTTGCTTGCCTGCCTTTCCTTGTGTTGCGCTTGACAACAGTTGCTTTCTGGCATTGTAAGTGAAAGTAGTGCGTGTAGTGTATCCTTCTTGTGGGTTTTCCTCTGGCGTAAAAACTTCATTACTCGAAATAAGTAGGTTTTGGGCATCAAGACTGTCCGTTATGACCCGTTTGTAGCTGCCTGTAACCTCCTCACTTGTATTTATTTTAGGCGTGTATTTGTAGGTTGTTATGCCATTTCCCATACTTTCACCACACATGATGTCGCGTTTTGTAACCTTATTTTGTGCATTGTAAGTGTATTCTTGCGTACAATAATATGTAGGATGGTGGTATTTTGTTTGGTTGCCCTGTTTGTCAAAATACAAGTCGTACTCCAATTGAGGCGACTTATCGGTTTTTTCTTTTGTATAAACCGTTATTTGTTTGATGCCTTTGTAGGTTGTTTGGGCTTGGGAGGCAAGGCAAATACTAGAAAGCAGGAAAGTATAATAGATACGCATGATTTTTTGGAGTTTATGGTTGCAAATATAACCATTTTTGGCATATTTCATGGCTTATTGGATATTTTCAATTTGAAGCAGTACCTTTGTGCATAATTTTAGCAAAACAAAATGGTTTGGTATTGGTGCGATACGCCTTACAGCCTTGCGCAAATAGCGGAAGGGGATTTTTTGCCACAAGACACCCACATGGCAACCGCATGGGCATTTGCGCAAAGTTGGTTGCAGGGGCAGGCAAGTTTTACCTTGCCTACCTCTGGCTCGACAGGCACACCACAAACTATCACGCTCACCCGTTTGCAGATGCAGGCAAGTGCGCAAAGAACCGCAAACGCGCTTGCACTTCACACCCATAAAACTGCTTTGCTTGCTATCAATCCTACTTACATAGGCGGAAAAATGATGATAGTGCGTGCTATAGAATCAGGGCTTGCGCTTACTGGAATTCCGCCTACCAGCAATCCCTTTTTGGCTTTACAAAAACCGATACAATTACAAGATTTTATAGCACTTGTACCCGCTCAATTACATGCTATAGCCAATGAAACGCCTCGTTTATTGCCGCGTTTGAATGAAAGCAAGGCGATAATTTTGGGAGGCGGAGCAGTTGATGAAGCCTTGTCAAGCATCATACAAACACTTGATGTGCCTGTTTACAATACGTATGGTATGACTGAAACGGTATCACATATTGCACTAAAACGGCTAAATGGCACAGGCAAAACAGCTTATTTTCAAGCACTTGAAGACATAACATTGGCGATTGATGAACGAAATTGCCTAAAAATAAAAGGCGACATCACACAAGAAGCATGGTTGCAAACCAATGATGTGGTGCAGTTATTGGATAATCAACGCTTTGTATGGCAGGGAAGAGCCGACAACACCCTGAATACAGGCGGTATAAAAGTTCAAATAGAAGTGTTAGAATCTAAAATAGCAGTGCTTTTGGCAAATATGCACTTGCCTACCCACTTCGCTGTAGCAGGCGTACCTGATGCAAAGTGGCAACAAAAAATCGTGCTGTTTTTAGAATTGCCTGCCTTGCCTGCCCCTGTCCTCGAAAACCTGCGGGCTACATTCAAAACGACCTTGCTACGGCATGAAGTCCCAAAAGAAATTTATTTTGTAACCAACTTTCCAAGAACTGAAACAGGCAAGATAAGAAGAACCGCACTTATAGAAACTATCGGTTCATAAACCTAAAATGCTATTTCATAAACTAAAACACCTGCTTCGTAAACTTGCCTGCAGATAGCCAAAAACTTGTTGCTACATTTGTACCATGAAAACTACCAAAATATCCGCCGTTTTGATATCCGCATTGCTTTTCACAACTTGTAGCGTAACAAGCAAACAGCAAACCAGCAAACAACAAACTATTGCGCCACTTGAAGGAGAGAAATCAGTTGCCAAAACAGTGGTTTACAAAGACGTAAAAACCTATTTTGAAGAGTACAAAGCTAAAAACATACTGGGAGATGAGCAAATAACCATCAAGAAAATGGATAACAAAAACGACTTTGCTCAAGTAGAACATAACCCCAAAACAGGCGAAATTATCGGCGTTACTTTCCTACAATTTTCTATCTTTCGCTCTACAGCAGGCAAGGACATTATAGGTGTTTATATGCACGCATGTGTGGAAGGAAGTTGCAATATGGACGCAAGCAACCTCAAGTTTTATGACGAGAAGTGGCAGGAAATTACAGCAAAAGTAGTGGATATAAGCCAAGTCAAACAAGCCTTCGAAAAAGGCAAAACCACTGAACTCGACTTGTTTTTAGCTAAAATGCCACAGAAAAAAGGCGGCAGCATCAATCTGGTCGCTGTAAACAACGACCAAATGTACGAGAAAGGCCTTTCAAAAGAAAAAGTCATAGCCAAACTCTCTTTCGATGCCCAAACGGGTAAATTCAATTGACCATCACTTTTTATTAAATTGCAGGAGAAAACTTTGATTATTACACCCGACAGCATTTTTAAAACATCCGAAAAGGCGAAACTCCAAAAAACAAATGTTTTTGCTAAAACTAAAAAAAATAAACCACAAAAGGTAACTACTCAGGTGGTTTAAAATATTGATATTCAGTTGA
>Ga0163154_10000842_pt1 | contig 47750 bp, 40 predicted proteins | sample OliLakLV19MP9P1_FD_148649 | JGI IMG/M metagenome (GOLD analysis project Ga0163154, IMG submission 148649) | Freshwater microbial mat bacterial communities from Lake Vanda, McMurdo Dry Valleys, Antarctica - Oligotrophic Lake LV.19.MP9.P1 | ecosystem: Environmental > Aquatic > Freshwater > Lake >...
AGAATATGCAGTCAGAATTGCCGATCTTTTAGCACCGCAAGCAGGCTCCTATTACGATCTTTGGTTAGATGGTGAAGTGGCAGTTAGTTCTATCCCTTTAGAGTCACCTGAAGTTACCGAAGCGCGATCGCAACATGGCAAGGGGAAAGTTGATACCAATACTACAGATAGCTCCGAGCCGATCTATGGTACACAATTTATGCCTAGAAAATTCAAAGTGGCGATCGCCGTACCTGGAGATAATTCTGTTGATTTATATACTAACGATCTATCTTTAGTCGTCATTACCGATGAGAATCATCAATTACAGGGCTTTAATATTTATGTGGGCGGAGGCTTAGGTCGCAGTCACAACAACGATGCTACTATTGTCCGGCTTGCCGATAGTATTGGCTTTGTGCCAGTTGGTGATATTTATGAATTGATTAAAGCCGTAGTGGCAGTGCAAAGAGATCATGGCGATCGCTACAACCGCCGTCATGCCCGATTCAAATATTTATTAAATGATTGGGGGGTAGAAAAATTTAAAGAGGTACTTTTAGATTATTATCCCACGCCATTACAAGAACCAAAACCGCTACCTGAATGGAAGTATGAAGATTATTTAGGATGGAACGAACAAGGCGATGGCAGATATTTTCTTGGTATATCGATTGAGAATGGCAGAGTAATTGACAAGATCGGTTTACAACTAAAGACCGCGCTTAAAGAAATTACCGAAGCATATCATCTTCCGATCTATCTCACGCCCAATCACAATCTCCTGTTTACCGAGATTCCTGCGGATTTAAAATCAGAAATTCAAGCTATATTAGATCGCTGTGGAGTTCTATCGCCTGAAAGAATCGATCCGCTCACCCGTTACTCCATGGCTTGTCCCGCTTTCCCCACCTGTGGCTTGGCAATTACCGAAGCTGAAAGAGCTTTACCTAGCGTAATCGAACGGTTAAGAGCTTTACTCGATCGCTTAGATTTAAGTGATGAAAAATTTGTGACTCGGATGACAGGCTGCCCCAATGGTTGCGTTCGTCCCTATATGGCAGAATTGGGCTTTGTCGGAAGTGCTTGGAATGAGTATCAGGTATGGCTAGGAGGATCTTTTAACTCTACTCGGTTGGCACAGCCATTTATCCAACGCATACACATTGATAAGTTAGAGGAAGGTTTAGAGCCGTTATTTGCTTATTTTAAGCGCGATCGCCTCGATGGGAATGAAGGTTTCGGCGATTTTTGCGATCGCAAGGGCTTAGATAATTTAAGAGAGTTTAGTGCTAGTTACATTCCCGTTCCGGCTTTAAACGATCTAGCAAACGATCCAGCAATGGATTTAGTGAAGGATCGACGCCGTAGAATTACGCTTTCCCCTTTAGTCTACGACCAACTACGATCTGCTTCTAGCAGCCATAATAAATCTATGAAGGAAATAGTCGAAGCCGCGATCGCTAACTATCTCGATTCGCTGAATATCAATTAAAATAGCTCCCAAAATAGCTCAAATATCTTATAAAAGCTGCAATATTATGGAATGGCAACAAGTCGAAAATAATTTTGTGTTGGCACCAACTCAGCCGAAAGGAGTTATCCATTTTTTAGGTGGAGCTTTTTTTGCTGCTGCCCCACATATCAGTTACAGTCGCGTTTTAGAAACCTTGGCACAAGCTGGTTATGTCATTGTTGCTACTCCTTTTACCAATAGTACTTTCGATCATCGTCAAATTGCGATCGATGTCCATAAATCCTTTAAGCGCACCCGAAGCAAGCTATTTTTAGACTATTTTCCGATATTTGGCATGGGTCATAGCATGGGTTGTAAAATTCACCTGCTGATTAGTTGCCTTTATCCGAGCGAGCGATCGGGGAATATTTTTATTGCCTACAATAACTACGGTGTCAAGCAGTCAATTCCTTTATTTAAAGAATTTTCAGGAACGATTCCCGAAATGGCAATCATGGAGTTTATACCTTCACCACTGGAAACAATGGAGCTAATTAATCAAAGGTATGAAGTTGAGAACAATCTTCTGATTAAATTTATAGGTGATGATATTGATGAAATTGCCGTGTTAGCATCCCAATTGCAGCGCAAATTTAATAAAAAAGTTAGCGTCCAAACCCTTCCTGGTACTCATATGACTTCAATGGGTAAAGACTTAAAATGGGAAGCGGGAAAAAGTTTTACTCCTGTAGATGCGGTATTTCAATGGATTAAGCAAGGTATGCACAAGGATAACTCTACCTTGGAGCAGACTTTGATCGCATGGTTGCGATCGCCAAAATTCTCAAATCAAACTAATAAGATTTAAAATCAACTCTTAAACCTTTCATGGGCATGATTTTTACTGAGCTGCGATCCTTTCTAAATCCCGTTTTACCTCAAATGCCAACTCGCGATTACTGGGATCGGTGGTTAATGCCTTATTTAAAAATATTTCTGCTTCTCGAAACTTGGATTTCAACAATAATTCCGTTCCCCAGCGATGATAGGTTACTGCTTGCCAATGGATGACTTCAGTTGATTTAGGAAATCTGGCTCTCATTCCTTCAGCTACGGCGATCGCTACAATATATCGGCGTTGTTTGAGTAAATCCTGAAGGCGGCGCAGGGTATCGAGTTTAAGTCTGAGTTCGGGATCGGTGGCGATCGGATCGACTTGCTGGCGGACATCTCTGGATTTAACATCTGGATTAACTGGAAACCTAACCTCAACTTTAACTTTAGATGGATTAGAAGTATCTGTAACTGTGGACTTGGCAGGTCTAGCTAGATCGGGCGACTTCGTACTTGAATATGTATTAGCAACTTGGCGGGGGATCAAACCCAATTCCAGATCTTTGAGAATTTGATAAGCCTGCTGTACCAATCGAAACTTATCCGCCGCCGCAGGATCGTTTTGATTTAGATCGGGATGATACTTCCGCGCTAACCGTCGATAGGACAACTTAATATCTTCTAAAGACGCGCCCCGCGATAATCCCAATAATCGATAACATTCAGACTGTTGCATTCTTCCAATTACTGAGGTTTTTTACGAATGGAGTAACTGCCATTTTTCAATTGTGACGATCCTTTATTCGCTTCTACTAATTTCATAAATTTTTCTAAAGCTTCTTCCTTAGTAGCATATTCAGCAATAACATGAGCTTTATGGGGAGTTTTTAGATCGAGAATAACTTGATACATGATGATTTTAACTACCAAGGACTGCCGACTATAGTAAACCCCGCCCAATAAAAAGGATGAGATAAGTCAAGATTAATTGGTAAAGCCGCAGGTAGCAAAATTGACGTGCCTCTGACGCTTCTGATGGTTCCATCTTTGAGTGTAACTTCTTTTTTGAGCATAGATAATTGTGCCTGCCGCAATCCTTCAGCTTTAATTGTAATTTCAGGTCGGTTCATTTGCTTATAAAACTCACTCATTAAGGATAATGTACCCTCATCGCTGACTTGCCATAAACTTGCTAAAATCGATTTTACGCCCGATTCAAATGCTAATCCTGCAAATCCCAACTCATCTGCTTCATCACCAGTAGCAGTTTGGCAAGCACTTAAAACCAAAAGCTCCACATCTTTCCAGCCCAAGTTACGAATTTGACTGGGTCTAAGTTGCTCGTCGCCCCAAAGCTGAATGTAGGAGTCACCACCGGAAACAAATGTAGCATGGGTGGCTAAGTGAATAATGCCATAGGGGGTTTGATTGCGTTGATTTGTAAGATTACTGAGATTAAAATTTTGATTGAGAAATGAAACTCCATTCCAATTATCGCTTACGACTTTAACCTCCAGAGGGACGGCGGGAAGGGGCTTGAGGTTGGGATTATTAAATTCTGAGGCACCCATAATTAATGCCTGGACTTGGCGGAGATTGCGATATCGACTATCAACCAAATTTAAGCTCGGAATTAGACCTAAGCTGTATTTTTCCACCATGAATTTTTTACCATCATGAAAAGCGGCTATAGGGCGATCGCGCAGACCTTCAGGCATCTCAAACATGACAGTATCTATTTCTTGCTTGATTAATTCGGCATCCATTGGAGCCACTAGCCACTGATAGAGTTTTTGGGCGGGTTGAAGATATTCTTCAGGATTATTTCTACCGATGGGTACACTTGATACTTCTAACGATAATTTATCTGCTTGATCTATAACTTCCTTCCGACTAATCGGCAGAGACCTAACGATTTTTCCCTTAGAGGTGGATAGAACTAAAACTAGGCGATCGCCATTAGGCGTAAATTGAACTTTGATAATAGCTGGCTTTTTACCAGTGGCTGTTTCTAAATTCAGAAGAATCGCTTCGGTAGCAGTTTGGACTATTTCCCTCGGCAGTAAAGGTAGATTGAGTGAAGGTTGCGGAGCTTCTTCAATTGGAGGTCTAGAACCAAGGGGTGGAATAAATACGGCAGGCGTAGTTGGTTCAGGAGGCGGAATAATAGGTAGGACGGGGGTAATAGGTGTAACTGGATTAAGAGGGGGTAAAGGGGTGGGAACTCCGCCAATCCCCGTAAAAGCGAAGATGAAAGTGGCAGGTGTACCCGTAATTTGGTTGCCAATCCCCGCCGCATTTACCCCAGATGAAAAGCCAAGGGAATATACTTCAGCACCAACTGCTGTGAGTGCAGTGCCAGCATTAGCTAGGCTATTTGAAGCCCCATAATAAATGTTAAATACGCGATTGTCGCCAGTATTGGCTAAGTTTCCAAAGCCAAAGGTAAAAGCTGAACCCTGATCTAAAGGACCATTATTCACAAAATCTCGATTGAGTGTAGATGGCGTGATGGCAGTATTAGTAGCTAGGGGATTGACATTACCAAAGCCATTGTTGCTGGAGTAAATGACGTTAGTTGCCCTTTCTCTTCCCTGCACGGTTACAAATTCTCTAAATTCAGTTGGGGGTACATCCCAATCTTGGGTGCGATTGTAGCGGACATCAGAAACAGTTCCTTCGCTAATATTAGTGAGTGTAACTTGATTTCTGAATAAATCTATAGTTTCAGGCGATGGCGCATAGCTTTGAGTAATCTTCAAAATAGGAGAACTTCTAAGAACAGTCGTAGTTGAGACAGTAGTAGGAGTAGAACTCCAGTTAGTAATCTTTAAGTTGCCGGGGTTAGGATTATCGGGGGATGCACCTCCAGCAATGCCATTTGCCGATACGCCAAAACCTTCACAGAGACAACCGGGTGCGATCGCATCTCCAACTCCATCTAGTAATATGCCCACCGCACCTGCGGCGGTAATGGGATCTAAATCCCCTGCACCTCTTATACCAATGCTAATTTTACCTGAGGTAATGACGGCACCAAGGGTGGGAATTAGAATTTCACCACTAGCACTAGAAAGATTAATATTGCCAGCCGCTAGCCATTCTGTCCGATTCGCGCCGAGGTTACCTGTATCTATGCGTCTAGCTGTAATATCTCTAAAGGCTGTGATGCTGATATTGCCACCCTGGGATGCGCCTTTGGTATTAATTGTGCCTGCGGTAATACTGCCATTAAAGCTAGAAATACTAACTGCTCCACCCGTAAAACCCACATTACTGCTAAAGGAATCACTTGGCACAGTCCGAATATCGCCTGTAAAAACGATATTATTATTTGCCTTAACTGTGACATCTCCGCCCACAGTAATTTCAGATCTAGAAGTATCGATGCTAATGCCACTGATGCCACCATTCACACTGGCGATATTAACTGTGCCACCGCTAAGTATATTGGAAAAATTGATATCTTGACTGGCGCTTAAAGTCAATAAGGTTCCCGCGTTGAAATTTGCATCATTGACATCTCCTGTAATAGAGATCGCTCCGTTTGCCGAACTAATTTCACTATTAGAAGATGTAACAGATGAATTAAAGTTGATATTGCCTATTGTTTTGATAATAGAACCAATCTGGGCGTTATTAGCATTTACAGTCAAAGAGTTAAGCGGGGTAATACTACCCACAGCGCCAGTAAGAGAGACGTTTCCAGTATCTGCTGCCAAAATTACATTTGATGCCCCATCAAGCTTACTGTCAGATCTCTCAAAATTAATATCGCCACCACCAGAGCTAATCGTGATGTTACTACCTGTGGGAAGCACTACTGATGTATTGAAATTAATATCAGCATTTGTCGATACATTGCCTGCGAAGGTTGTTGTGATTCCTGCAAAGTTTGCTCGATCGGTTGTCAGGGTAATCTTACCGCCACTACTGGGATTTGGAGAATTGGATGAAAAAGCGATCAAGCTTCCAGTCAGACTTGGTATAGGTGTAACTAGAGTTCCGATCGCGATCGTGGAGTTAGTCCCACCTGTTGTGAGTGTGATATTTCCTCCGTTGCCCGTGGTTCCTAACTGCGAAAACGAAGGTGCTAAAATTCCCAAACCGACATTGATATTGCCATTTAGCGTACTAAAGTTGATGTTTCCTGCATTCTTAGCATTACCCGCAAAAGTTGCAGAAGCCGAAGTCACATCACCTAAAACATTAATATTGCCGTTAGTGGTATTTACGTTAATATTTCCTCCCGTCTCCGTATTCCCCTGCGCCACTGCCGAAGTTGAAGATATTCGTCTGGCTGAAATATTTCCCGTGGCATCAATTTTTATATCTCCACCCTTGCCCACATTGCCGATACCAGCCCCATTACTAATCACTGATAGGGAACCAATATCTGTAGTATTTATGTTATTTCCTTTAATAGTGATATCGGCACCATTTCCCGTGTTGCCATTACCTCCTTTAATTTCAGAATTACTAGTAACATCCAAAACATTAATATTGCCAAGTGTTGATATCTGAATTTTGCCTGCTTGAGTCGTATTACCATTGCCTTCAATTACTGAACCCGCCCTTACATCAGTTGCAGTAATATTCCCCGTATCAGACCTAACCGTGATATTACCACCATTCCCGACTACACCAGTTCCTGTAATAAAAGCATCGGAACTAATCCGATTTGTGATGGTAATATCTTTGCTAGCACTAATTGAAATTTCCCCTCCATTTCCAGTATTAGCATTGACTGTCCTAGCTCCAGTTTCAATTCCTATAGAGCTAATTCCATCGTTTCGGGAAGTTATAGATATATTTCCAGCATTGGCAGTTGTAAAGCTCGTAGTATCGATCGCCCCTGAGGTTATATTATCTTGAGCTAGGATCCTGACCGAACCTGCTGTAGTTCCTAGGGTAGTGTTGGTAGCAATATTGCCTGTATTTACACTGCCACGGGAATCAATTGTGATATTTCCTCCATTACCTGCGGGGGTTCTGGTGTCGATATTACCTGTTTGAATGTTGCCTGATAGCGAAGTATTAGGGTTGTATTGATTAGTAAGAACAACTTCGCCATTGGGAGCAGCGATCGTGACATTACCAATATTTATATTTGCACTCGTAGGAACACCTAAAATAGCTGTAGTAATACCTGCCCTAATATCTAAAGTAGGCTTAGTGCTACCGTTAATGCTAACAGTACTGAGTCCATCAGACAGCGTAAAAGTCTCGGCAATAAAGTTAGACGTATCCGCGCCTGTAATTGTAATATCACCAGGAATAGTTACTTGTCCACCTGCCAGAATATGCAAAGATGCTCCAGTATAGGAAGCTAAACTGAAATCACCACCTACCTGAAAAACAGGATCGAAGGGACTAAATAGATTTCCTAAACTGCCATCTAGTTTCTCGATCCTAAAATTACCACCCACAAAGTAGCGAGCATCACCATTCACAGTATTGGCAGACTTTAAAATCATATCTGCACCAGAAAACAAGCCACTCGCAGGATTATTCAAAGCAAAAATATCTATGTTCTTATTGCCTTGAATCGATAACTTTGTTCCTGCATTTGCGATAAAGGGAGTGGCGATCGTATCTCTGATTATGACCGTATCTTCTGCCCGTAAGGTTAAATCCTTGGAGGTTTGCAGTTGCGAGTTGACTAAAGTTAAATTTTTATCAGCATTAAGAATACCCGAACCAGCATTGATACTATTAACGACTACATCGCCTGTCTTTATAGGTAGGTTGGCACCAGTTAAAACCACATCACCATTAGCATTAATACTTAAATCTGTAGCCCTTTCTAGGTTTCCCCCAGTCAATAGTTGGGGTAGGGTTAAAATTGATAATCCCCAAGGATTAACACTCAGGTTCGGATTGGGCTGAAATTCTAAACCAATTACATCCCCAACTTGGCTCAGCCTAACTAATGTTTCACCAGGTACAGAGGTTAAGGTGATCTGTCCGTTAGGAGCAGAAAGAGTACCTGTACTAACAACAGTTCCACCTAAAAAATTAATATCTTTACCTGTAGCTAAATCCGCCGTATTAATAATTGCCCCCAGTTGTGACATCGTAAAGGCAAAACTATTGGGATTACCAACCAAAGTCGCGTAGTTATTTGCCCCGATCGCATTAAAGAAATTAGTCCCAAACCCAATCCCATTCGCAGTGGTCGCCGTAAACGCACCCGCCACATTCAAACTAGCATTATTTCCGAATATAATTCCCGCAGGATTCATCAAAAAAAGATTGGCATTACTACCTGTAACTTGAATTAATCCATTAATAACTGAAGCATCACCGCCGACAACCCGACCTAAAATATTTTGGATATTGGGATTAGAAAGAAAATTAGCAATTTGATTGGAATTTAAGCCAAATTGTTGAAAGCTATGAAAAAGACTAGCGCGATCGCCAGAGAGTTGACCACCAGTGATATCAAGGCGATTACCAATGCCATTTACAACTGTATTTGTGCCATCGCTAGCAGGAGTAATAGTCTGAGCCAAACTAGGGTTAACTAAACCGATTAGGGGAAAAATCGCCAGCAATGCAGTTAGTCTAGCCATATAGTTCTCTACATAATGTTTGCTTTGAAGAATATCATGGCAGCATCGAGCCTGAAATTACGATTCTTTTCAATATTTCAATATTTTAGGACTCGCACCAATCACGATTACAATCAAATTAATTTAAACTACTAAAATAAAACCCCGATAACTTAAGGGTTACAGGGTTAAAACGTAGATGGGGGAAGGGGGACTTGAACCCCCACGACTTATAAGGTCAATGGATTTTAAATCCACAGCGTCTACCATTCCGCCACTCCCCCAATGCAGAGCTTTGTTATTCTACTGCAAACTTGCGAGATTGCACCATAATTCTCACAATAAGTTCTCTAGGTAAAAATATACCTTAAAATTTATGCTAACTTTAATAAGTGCCAAATCAAATGCCAATATGCAAATTAAAGACCCTACGAATAATCCTTCCTTGCGTACGGAAAAAAGAAATAAGCCTGCTGCAATTGTCTCATCTACCCAACAAATCTCGATCTTAGATTGGCTTGCCTCCACAGGTCGACTTATAGCGCGCGAATCAAACGCCTTTGACTATAGAGAGGATGTTGAAGATTTGCAAGAATTAATAGTTGGCGATGATGCTAGATATACAGACGAAGAGGAAGAGGAAGAAGATATGGGAAATGATGAAGAAGAGGATCTTGATTAGAAAAATTGCCAATGATGTCAAATCCAGAGCCAGATACTCCTCAAGCTTCTAGTTCAGTTATAAAATTCCCTTCTGGAGATCTACTATCCATCCTAGCTTTAACAGTAGTTGGGCTGATGGCTTTACTCCTTCAACTCTACAGTCAACCGTATCGTAATCCTTTTTTATCTTTATTGTCTTGTTCTGTAGGTGTAATTGTAGCTGGAAGTTTCTCAGTACCGCTACTACAAAAACTTAAAGCAGGTCAAGTAATCCGTGAAGATGGTCCTGAGAGCCATTTAAAAAAAGGCGGAACTCCAACTATGGGCGGTGTTTTTGTGGTTCCTGTAGGCTTGTTGGGATCTTTAATATGGACTGGGTTTAATCCTGAGGTTATTGGTGCTTGTTTGCTAACTTTGGGTTTTGGGATTGTTGGCTGGCTTGATGATTGGCAAATTTTACGCTACAAGTCTAATAAGGGAATTTCACCTCGTACCAAATTAGCTTTACAAGCATTGTCTACTCTTGTTTTTTGCGGTTGGGTTGGTTTTGTCCATCCAGAACTTACTACTGTTAACTTACCGTTTAATCTAGTTCTGCCTTTGGGTATTCTATTTTTCTTGCTGATTGCATTTGTGCTGATTGGGGCAAGTAATGCGACTAATTTGACTGACGGATTAGATGGCTTGGCAGGTGGAACTGGGGCGATCGCGCTGATGGGCGTAGGTTATTTAATAGCTCAGGGTTTATCTTTTAATACTTATAACGGAGATTTAACAATCTTTTGTACTTGTATGAGTGGGAGTTATCTGGGCTTTTTATGGCATAACCGCAATCCCGCTCGTGTTTTCATGGGAGATACTGGCTCTCTGGCTTTAGGGGGAGCAATCGCGGCGGCTTCTATACTGGGCAATATGCTGTGGGGCTTGCTAATTGTGGGAGCGGTTTTTATTTGGGAAGCAATTTCGGTGATCTTGCAAGTAGGTTATTACAAGGCTACTAAGGACGAACAAGGTAAAGGTAAAAGATTGTTTAAGATGGCTCCCTATCATCATCATCTGGAACTAAGCGGTTGGAGTGAGAACCAAGTAGTAGGAATTTTTTATATCGTGCAAAGCCTATTGGTAGCAGTGGCGATCGCTTTGAGCTTATTTTCTAGTGCTAACTGAGAAAGTTTAGGAGTAGATACCCAAAAATATTTTATCTTTGTAGACATTAAGATTCGCTCCACACGTTGTATGCTCAGATTGTCAACTAGATCAGCAGGTGGGCATAGTCATGTTCTTGTTCGTCAAAAAGTATGCGATCGCCTTTATAGTTACTCTTTTTACAGCTTTAGTTTTTGCCAACTTTACTTCACCCTTTGTCTCGTCTCAATCGGGATCGGTAAATGTGCAAATACTGGCTATTAACGATTTTCACGGTAATTTAGAGACGGGTAGTCTGAGTATTACGCTGCCAAATCAAACTGTGATTCCAGCAGGCGGGGTGGAATATTTAGCCAGTCATATCCAAAAACTGCGTTCTACCAATCCAAATACAGTGGTGGTTTCGGCTGGGGATTCAATTGGCGCGAGTCCATTGCTTTCAGCTTTCTTTCATGACGAACCTGCGATCGCGGCACTAGATCGAGTGGGTTTAGATTTAAATGCTGTGGGCAATCATGAGTTTGACCGAGGGATCTTGGAACTATTGCGAATGCAAAAAGGCGGATGTCACCCGATCGATGGCTGTAAAGTCGAACAGTTTACGGGAGCTAAATTTAAGTTTCTCGCCGCCAACGTGATTGATAAAAATACTGGCAAACCGATATTTCCTGCCTATGCGATTCGGGAGTTTGAGGGCGTAAAAATTGCTTTTATTGGCATGACTTTAGAGGGTACGCCTAAAATTGTTTCGCCTTCAGGCGTGGCAGGGTTGGATTTTAGGAATGAGGCAGATACGGTTAATGCTCTAGTTCCCGAATTAAAAAAAGCTGGGGTCAAAGCGATCGCGGTCATAATTCACGAAGGCGGACTGACAACGGGTAGTTATAACGAATGTCCAAATATTTCTGGAGCGATCGTCGATATTGTCAAACGGACAGATCCAGAAGTGGATTTATTTATCACTGGACATACTCATCAAGCTTATAACTGCATCGTGGATAAACGCCTTGTCACCAGTGCCGCCTCCTTTGGCAGACTGATAACTGCCATTAATCTGACGCTCGACCGCGCTACGGGGAACATTACCAAATTCAGGGCTAATAATTTAATAGTCAATCACGATCTGCCTAAAACCAATGAATTAACTCAGCTAATTGCTAAATATCAAACTGTTGCCTCACCTCTGGCAAATCGCGTAATTGGCTCCATTCGGGCAACTATTGCTCGGAGTGTAAATAAGGCGGGAGAATCGGATTTAGGAAAAGTAATAGCCGATGCTCAATTAGATGCAACTAAAACCGATCTGACAGGTAAAGCCGTAATTGCATTTATGAATCTGGGCGGAATTCGTGCCAATTTAACCTATATTGATGGCAATGTTACATACGGTCAAGCTTTTACGGTGCAACCTTTTGGCAATAGCCTAGTCACTATGACTTTAACAGGAGCGCAAATTAAAAACCTATTAGAGCAACAGTTTGATAATCCGATCGTGGGACAGAATCGAATTTTGCAAGTTTCCCAAGGGTTTACTTATACGTGGAATCCTGATGCCCCGATCGCTAACAAGGTCAGTAACATCAAACTCAACGGTCAGCCCATTAATGCCAATGCAGATTATAAAATTACGGTTAATAGCTATCTGGCTGATGGTGGGGATAATTTTGCAGTGCTGCGAGCAGGCAGAGATCGGATGGTGGGAGTGGTTGATATCGCAGCATTAGAATCATATTTGCAAGTGCGATCGCCCCTAGAATTAAGTCCTATCAGTCGGATTAAGCTTAATTAATTATTAATTAAAGTCATAGACTAAAACTTTGTAAATACAAACTCAGTTTAATTTAATATAGACTAAAAAATAATCAATACATATCTAAATTTAGTAAATATAGGATAATTTGTTGCTAATGCAGACTAAAAATTTATCAATACAGATTGAAGCTTTATTAATACAGACTAAGTTCTTATTAACTAGAAAATGGATTAGGTTATTATTTTCCATATTGTTAGGTTTAGCGATCGCTTTAGGCTTAAATTTTCCACTTTGGAGTCAATCTTTATCCGATTCAAGACCAGAATTGAGAGGGGTTTGGCTGACAAATGTTGATAGTGATGTCCTTTTATCGCGTCCAAAGCTAGAACAGGCAATTAATAGGCTAAAAGGCTTGAACTTCAATACGATCTATCCGACAGTTTGGCATGAGGGGTATACGCTTTATCCCAGTACTGTAGCGGAAAAATCCTTTGGTAAAATGATTCGTCCAGAACCAAACTTGCAAGGTCGAGATATGCTGTTAGAGGCAGTAACAATGGGACACCAAAAGGGTTTAGCCGTGATTCCGTGGTTTGAATTTGGATTGATGTCCGAAGAGAAAGCCGATCTAACTCTCAAATATCCCCAATGGCTGACAACCCGAAAAGATGGTTCTAGTGTCTTTGTCTATGGCGATCGCGGGCAACATCGATTTGTCTGGATGAACCCATTGCGTCCTGAAGTCCAAGATTTAATTGTGAATTTAATTACTGAAGTTGTCTCTAAATATGATGTCGATGGCATTCAGTTAGACGATCACTTTGGAATGCCCGCCGAACTTGGCTACGATGATTTTACGATCGCCTTATACAAGCAAGATCACGATGGCAAACCTCCTTCAGACAATCCTAAAGATGCGGAATGGACGAGGTGGAGATCGCAATCCATTACAAATTTAATGGTAAAAGTATCTACGGCAGTGCGGGCAATTAAGCCCAAATGTATAATTTCACTTTCTCCCAATCCCAAAGACTTCTCCTACGAAAACTATCTCCAAGACTGGTATCAATGGGTACGAATGGGGCTTTTAGATGAATTAGTAATTCAGGTTTATCGTTCGGATATGGCGGGTTTTCAAAAGGAATTAATGAGTCCAGATCTAATCGAAGTTCGCAAAACTATCCCTGTAAGTATTGGTATTCTCACGGGATTACGCACCCAAAATGTGAATATAAAACAAATAGAAGCACAGGTTAAAGCTACTCGGAGTATGGGATTTCAAGGTTTCTCTTTCTTCTTTTATGAAACTCTAGGCGATCGCGATCGGGCTTTTAAGGCTCTATTAAGTTCAAAAAATATTAAAACCCCATCATAATCAAAAAAAAGCTGAGTCAACTAAAACCCAGCCCATATAAAAAGTGAGAATAAGGAATAATCTAGTTTACTGAAGGTGCTTTAGACATCTTTTTCAGCCAGTTGTAATTAGCGGCGATCGCTCCAGTAAAAGTCGGATAAACGTTGTATTTAATTCCAAACTCCCCACAAACTTCTTCGACAATTCCGGCAATCTGTGGATAGTGAATATGACAAATATGTGGAAACAAATGATGGATAGTTTGATAGTTCAATCCACCAATGTACCAGTTAAGGAAAGTATTTTTAGGTGCAAAATCGACCGTGGTTTTAACTTGTAAAATCGCCCATTCGTCCTCAACATGGAGAGAATTAGGATTCAGTTCGACAAATTCCGCAGGTTCTAAAACGTGAGCCAACATAAACACCACGCAAATCACCAGCCCGTATGTCATATAGGCAATAGCATAACCTGCAATTACGGCAAAAGGTGAATGTCCCAAGGCGATCGGAAGTCCGATAAAAAATCCCAATCCCAAGGCTTTCAGACCGAGTAGATATCCCATCTCTAAAGGCTTAGGCATCGGTACCGTATAGTCAAAGTATTTACGCTTCCCTAAAATAATTGAGACATCGCTATACGACCAATAGAAAGGAATTACCAAATATACAAACCAAATAAACAGATGTTGATATTTGTGAAACCACTTATATTCCATATCAGGAGACATTCTAACTAAGCCATCACCATGAATCTCGACATCATGATTGGTAATATTGGTGTAGGTATGGTGCAGAAAATTATGACGAAATTTCCATAGATAGCTAGATAAGCCAATGAAGTCGTAACACAAGCCGATCGCATAATTAATTTTAGAATTTTTAGAATATCCCCCGTGATTGGCATCATGTCCCACACTCATCCCACAGGCTCCGATTGCCATGCCTAGAGATATACAACCTAATACTTTTAGGAAAATTGCTACGGGTGCAAATACTATAAATGCCCAAGAACCGAACATCCATGCGGCGATCGTCAAAGTCTTTAAATACATCTCGAAATTATCTCTAGGACTAATCCTATTCGTGGTGAAATAGCGATCGACCCGTTTATTTAATTCCTTCTTAAACCCGATACCTTTAGCGAATGTTACCCGTGAAGCTCTTGGTTCTTTAGTGGCTTCTTTATTAATGGCTGTAATTGTCATGTTGTTATTATTTACTTATTTCTCAAAGGTACAAAATGTGGAAAAAAATTAGAGGCATTCAGATGAAAATGGAGACAAGGGCAGAACCCCAACCTCCTTTTTAAATTACCTATTTAGCATTATTTATTTAATCTCAGCAGGTTGCCAAGGTCCAGGAAGGTAGACCTTTTTAGCCAATCCCAATGTTTGCAATAGACTAATTACTGCCCAAGTCGGGTCAAATTCCCACCATTTCAAGCCCGTACGTGCCGATTTAGGATAGGCGTGATGATTGTTGTGCCAGCCTTCACCATAGGTGACCAAAGCCGCCCACCACAGATTAGTTGAGTGATCGTCACATTCCCCAAAGTTGCGATATCCCCATTTGTGACAGGCAGAGTTAATAAACCAAGTGCTATGAGAAACCAAAACTGCTCTGACAAATATGCCGTAAATCACAAAACCGATACCTTGTCCTTGAGTTTGCCCGATCGCATAGAGGAGAAAGCCCAAGGGGATTTGTAAAGCTAGAAAATATTTATCTAAAAACCGATAGTAAGGATCGGCAGCCAAATCTGGAGCAAAGTTATAGTAATTTTTAAAGTCGAAGTGTTCTTTTTTAGAATACAAAATCCAAGCTAAATGACTCCACCAAAATCCTTTACTAGCGGAATAGGGGTCTTTATTATTATCTTCGGTAAAGCCGTGATGTTGACGATGCCCGCCCACCCAAAATACGGGACCTCCTTGCAAAGCCAAAGCTCCAAGCGTAGCAAAAATATATTCCAGCCATTTAGGTACTTGAAAACTGCGATGACTCAGCATCCGATGATAACCGAGACAAATACCAATGCTGCCCGTAAGCCAATGTAAAAATAGAGTTACACCCAGAACTTGCCAAGAAAAGAAGCCAAGTCCCAATAAGGCGATCGCGTGCATGACAACATAAAAGATGGTAGTTGTCCAATTAAGTTGCAGTGCTTCTTGGGAGGAAGGCTGTGGAAACGAAGGAGTAGTAGAAGTCATTTGGTACCCAAAAAAGAAAGTAGGTAAAATTAGATTAATATGTGCCTCATATAAGTTAACATCGATCTACGAAATTATGCAAGTGTTGCTTGCAATTTATTTTTCCTCTTGTTCATTTAGATTCATTTAGATTTTATTTAGAACCAAAAATTAAATTCATAAACTGCAAAACCATGACTTTTGAGCGTATTCCCACTCGTCAAAGAATTGTTAATACTGCCCTAGAGTTGTTTGCTCGCCAAGGAATCACGGAAACTACTACCCGTCAGATTGCCGATCGCGCTGAAGTTAATGAAGTCACTTTATTTCGACATTTTGGGAATAAACATGGCTTGCTATTGGCAGTGTTACAAGAATTTTTGCAAGAATATCTTTTAGCGACCCAGTTCGGAGCATCTTTAATGCCGTTGGAACCTAAACGGGAAGTCGATCTGGCGGATTTTTTACAACATTACATTGAAAGTTCGTTGCAAGCTTTAGAAAATGTGCCCGAATTAATGCGATCGCTGGTCGGAGAAGCAGGTCAATATCCGTTAGAAAGCCGTCAAGCACTAGCACAGGGAATTACACAAATAAATAGTGCGATCGCCGCAGCACTCCAAGAAGTGGGAAATCACGCCCAACTACCAACCGATCCTATGAGCCTAGCCACCACGATCAATACTTGTGTTTTGGGATATACGATTATGGTTTTGACCAGCGATGTGGAATTAATTTGGAGCAGTAAAGCGGAATTTATCAGCAGTTTAGTCAAAATTTTAGTTCCCCAACCCACTGATAATTATACTGAAAATTACGTGCATACCTATGTTGATAAATCTACGGTTAAATCAGCCAGTCTGAAAGTTCAAGATATCGCTGCAACTGAGGTTAGAAACATTTTATTGCAAGCAAAACGTCAAGGACTGAGAGATTATGCGATCGCCTATGTTTTATTCGGAGCGGGTTTGAGCCCAGAAGAATTAGTTAATCTGAATCAAGTAGATTACACGGCGAATAAAGAATCAGCACATAAAGGAGGAATTCTGCAAGTTCGAGAACGACTTGTGCCTCTGAATCAAAAAATCTGGGAGCATCGCTATGGCTCATCTACGAATAATCCGCTTACCAATTATCTCAAAAATCGTAAAGATAAGCATCCTAAAATGTTTCTATCAGATCCGCTCCAACCTTTGACTATATTAGAGTTAGAACATCTATGGCAGGGCTGGCAGAACGCAGACATATCCATCGATCGCACCCAGCATACTTGGCGTATCGAAATGTTAATGCGAGGCATAGATCGAGAAAGTTTTCAAATCATTAGTGGCTTAACTATTTCAAAAATTGAAGTTTATGAATTTAAGGTTAAAGAACATCTGGCACTACAACGCGCGATCGCACTCGATCGATCTCCATAATCCTAATTTTTTGCAGCTAATTCTTGTTTTAAGGTTTGGGCTTGGGTGAGTAAAGATTCCGCGAAAACAATTGCACTATTCTCGTTTTTAGTGGCTTCAGTTTTAAGTTCTGATTTTAGTTTTGAAGATTTATTCTCACTACTAACGATAACTCCACCTGCTAGATTTGCCAGTTCTTGTTTGCGTTGAGTTGAATCCAATAATTCTACCTCCACCACTGTGCGATCGCTTTTTGCCCCGTTAATATCTATCTGAATAAATTTTTTGCTGACTTGAAAATGATGATCGGCGATCGCTGCCACAATTGGTTGATGGGTCACACATAGGACTTGATGTTCTTGTCCTAATTGGAATAATCTTTGGGCGATCGCCTGCGCTACCCGACCCGAAACGCCCACATCAATTTCATCAAATACTAACAATGGGGTTAAACCCTGAGCAGCCTGAGAAGTTTGAGCAAAACAAGTTTTCAGCGCCAATAAAAATCGACTAATTTCTCCACCCGAAGCCGTCTCGGATAAAGGTTGTAATGGTTCCCCTAAATTTGGACTAAATTCAAAGCTAACTCGATCGGCTCCAAAGATATTAGGAGGAGTTTGATTTGTGATTTTGACCTGAAATTGCACTTTCTCCATTGCCAAAGATTTAAGCGCGGTAATTAGCTGGAGTTCTAAGGCTGTTGCGGCGGATTGTCGGAGTTGAGTTAGCTTAGTACAGGCTTTTGTTAGTTTTATGAGGTGATCTTTTTCAATTTTTTCCAGAACTTCTAAAGGCTGATTATTGGCATTAATTTCGTTTAATTGGATTTGAAGTTTGTGTTTGTGGGCGATCGCTTCCCCTAATCCTCCTAATCCCGAACTATACTTTCGACAGATTTGCTTCAGTTGTCGGATTCGATCTTCAATTTGCTCTAGGCGATCGGGGTCACTTTCCATGTCCGAACCATAGGTATTAATTTGACGAGATGCTTCCTCTACCTGCGCTAATGCACTGGATACCAATTCTAAAATTCCTTCTAAATTCGGATCGACAGCCACCATATCGATTAAGATTGCTTCTGCCACACCTAATAATTCCGCACAGTCGCCTTTAGATTCACCTTGATATAAAGCCTCGTATACTTGATAGCTTTGTTGCTGTAAGTCGACACTATGGGATAATTTCAGGCGATCGCTTTCCAATTGATTTAATTCTTCAGGATCTTCTAAATCGGCTGCCTCTAGTTCTTGCAGTTGATATTGAAGCATATCGATTTGTTGAAGCCTGTGGCGATCGCTCTCTTGTCTTTCTGTAACTGCATTTCTAGCTTTTTGATAACTTTCAAATAGCTTACTTACCTGTGTCCTTTGCGTAATTAGCTCTAAGCCGCCAAAACTATCCAGCCATTCTCGTTGCATTGACGCTCGACCTAAAAGCACTGTTTGCCCTTGGGCGGTAATCTCGACTAATTTTTCTCTTAATTCTTGAATTTGTTGCTTATTAACAACCACCCCATTAACGCGAGTACGATTACTTTTAATTGTGATTTCACGACTACAAACAATTTGATTTTCTTCAATCAGGTCAATTTCTTGGGCTGACAACCATTCTACTAACACAGGATTAGCTACAAAAACCGCTTCGATCGCCGCCCGTTCTGCCCCAGTTCGCATTACCTTTGCTGTAATCTTGCCACCTAAAGCCGCATCAAGGGCATCTAAAATAATTGATTTGCCCGCCCCAGTTTCACCCGTAAGGATATTTAAGCCCGCAAAAAGATCTAATTCTAAATAATCAATTAGGGCAAAATTTTGAATTTTTAAGCTCGAGAGCATGATGCTTTTAGTTGATGGCTACTCCAAAGTTTAGCAGTTTAAGCTCAAGAGTTTTAATCTCAAGGCTTAAGTTCAGCAATTCTCCTATTTGAAAAATTAGTAAAACCCAAAGCTGAACTGAAACAGTTTAAGCCTGCAATAAAGTAGCAAAAAGTTGATCTAGATCAGCTTAAACTCATAATTAGAATTGCTGACCTATAATTATCCTGATTGACATTTATATATAATTAGGCTATGTTAGATAGTCTCAAATTTCAATAAAGTTGTAATAAAATTTCTCAAAGATTAAAACTTATGAAGATTTTAGATTTACCTAGGTACACTCAGTCTGTAAATGCTGAAGATTTTTTGAATATCTACAACACTGACAAGAAAAATATAAAGTCAGTTACTTATGTTCCACATAAAAAGGGGGCTAGGTCTTTGCGAGGTAGATTCTTGGTGAGATTTAGAACTCCTGTAAGTCTATGAGCGAACTTACATCTCCTGATGATTCTCCTACTGAAAAAAATATTGAAATTAGTAAAATTTACAGCTTTATCGAGTTGCAGGATAAAGAATTATCTGTAAGGTCTCAAGAGATTGAATCTAATGGGAAGGAAATGCAGCTTTACTATGAGCTTGCAAAGCAAAATGATCGGTCTGATGTTGAAGATCGAAAGGACGAACGCGTAAATAATCAAAACACACTTACTAAAGTTTTAATCTTTCTTGCTTTCTCAATTGTGTTAGCGATTGGGTCTTTAGATTATGCACTGTATTTGGGTAAAGATGAAATAGTTACTGAAATTATCAAAGCGATTATTTATATCGGTCCCTCAGTATTTGGAGGTTATTTTGCGGGATTAAATCAAGGTAAAAAACAAAATTCCGACAAGTCAGACGATTAAAGCATATAGGCATTGCAGTTTTAATCATACTTTATACCAAATTTAGTCAAGTTCCGAATAATCGGGAAGGGTTGTATCAATCCAAATACCATCTCTAAGAATGTGGCGATCGCTTTGAGGTCGGGATAATAATTCACTAAAATAGCGAGCTTTAAAAATAATCAGATCGGCAGCCGAACCAATAGAAATATAGTTGCGATCTAAGCTCATAAGCTCGGCGGGAGTAGTTGTAATTGTCTTAATCCAGTCGCTATACGGAGTATCAAGGTGGGCAATTCTCACTGCCATATTAAACACTTCTAAGCCGTCATGATTGCCAAAGCCAAAAAACGGATCTCTGACATTATCAGAAGCGATCGCGATCGGAATTCCCTTCTGGTTTAGTTCATGAATTAAGGTCACGCCCCGCCAGCGAGGAGTGCGATCGGGGTGACGATCTTGTAAATATAGATTACACATGGGTAGAGAGACAATTCCGATATTTGCGGCTTTAACTAACTCCAATGTTTCTTCTACATCTATTTGAGTTTGAACTGCCAAGCTACAACAATGCCCACAAACTATATTGCCCTTAAAGTTATGACGAAGTGCGGCTTTTGCTACTACTTTTAAGGTTTGCGAACTTGGATCGTCATTCTCATCAGTATGTAAATCCAAATCTAGATTTCTCTCTGTTGCTAAGCTAAATAATCTATCTAATTGAGATTCTAGTTCGGGATTAGAGTAGGGAACTCCTCCTAAAATTCCACCTAGTTCGGCGACCCGATCTGCTAATATCTCTCCTTTTTTTCCTGTATATTCATCTAAAGTAATTAAAGAAACAGGTTGCAGAGTCAGGCGATCGCTCCATGCGGTTTGCAGATCTTTAAATACTTGTAAATTTAGTTCAAAGTAATCCCAAGGGCAGTCAATGTGTGTCCGAATTGCTTTTGTGCCCTGAGCGTAACTACACTTTAAGCCAAATTCCATTCTGCGATAGATATCTTCGTAATTTCGATAATTAGAGGGGCGATCGCTTTCAGCCGCCTTTAAAGCACTGGCAAAAGTTCCATCAGGATTAGGGCTGCGTTCCCAAATATGTCCCTTATCTAAGTGCGTGTGCATATCCACAAAGCAGGGCAGAACTATACCTTTTTTTAAGTCCCAAATCGGAATTGATTCGGTAAGCTGAAATCTTCCTGATGCCCGAATTGCCATGATTCTAGAGCCTTGAATTTCTAGATCGCAAGCAACTAAGCCTTCTTTTGTCACTTCTTGAATGCCTAGATCGGGGACTAATAAAGATTGAGGAATATGGGCATTAATCAGCCAATAGTGCGAACCTAAATCCATCTACCTACCACCACACGTACGGTTCCATCTTCTAAAGTTTCTTGTTGCTCGATCCCAAAACCCTGACTTTTCACCGTTGCGAGTAAAGAGTTATGAGCGTACTTTTGCGTAATCAGACGGATGAAATCTTGAGGATCGATCATTGCGCCCCAAAAGTCGGCGATTAACTCATAAGTCTGTCCTTGACGGCGAAAACCCAAATCATAACCATGCTCTTGCTGAATTACATAGTCGGCGGCGATCGCATTCCCCTTATAACTCCTAACTAAAGTTTCACATTTAACTTCAAAGCCTAGTTCTTTATGAGTTTGATGTAAAATCTCACCATTTTTAATTTCGACTTTAATTGTCGTAAAGTGGGACATAGAATCACATTCACTTATGGGGCACTTATGGATTACTTATAAGTCACTTGTGGAAATAAGAGCGAAAAGAGAAGATATAACTAAGCCGATGATGGGATTTGAACTCACGACCTACTGATTACGAATCAGTTGCACTACCACTGTGCTACATCGGCATACTTTTTAAGGCACACTTTTGAAATTGTTTAGCTTAAACTTTTTTGATAATAGCATTTTAGATCGATCCATCGGACGATCGCTTGAGAATTATTTTCAATCCGATCTAAACCGGCTACACATCAACTAGCAAAGTGTTAAGCGTAAGTTTTAAATGTCATGATGTGACAAAAACCAACATAGTTAATTCAAAATATATTTATCAAGAAACTCGATCAGGCTATTTATCAGGAAATTAAAGAAACACTAAATCATGCTAGAAACAAAAAAGTTATTTTTAGAGGCGATCGCACCACTATCATCACCTCATTCTTCTCGAGCATTATTTATCCTTCACGATCAATTAAATCTTGAAGTGTTTCCCCAAGAACTACTCGCCCAAAAGCCATTATTAATATTTGTCGAGTCATTCGGATATGCCACCGCTATTCCCCATCATAAACAGAAGTTAGTATATATTCTTGCAGCCCAGCGTCATTTTGCCATAGCTTGCCATCAGAAAGGATTTGTAGTTTTACCGTTATTTACCACGGGCACTCATAGCGATGCGATCGCCGAATTCCTCAGCCAAAATCCTGATATAGCTCTAACCTATATGATTCCCTCCGAATGGGATACCAGAATAAAAATGGCGGCAGTGAAAGAGAAGTTTCCCGATCGAGTGCAAGCGATCGCCAATAATTTCTTCATTGCAGATGTTTCTAAATACACTCACAAAATCAAAAAAGGATACCGCCTTGAAACTTTCTACCGCGACCTACGCCAATCTACAGGTTATCTCATGGATGGCAAAAAACCCGTAGGCGGAAGTTGGAACTATGATAAAGAGAATCGTAAAAACCTACCTGCTAAGACTAAAATTCCCGTCATCCCTAAATTAGAACCCGATCCTATTACCCAAGAAGTGATTGCTCTAGTCAAGACTTATTTGCCTGATAATTTTGGGGCGATCGCTCACTTTAACTATGCTGTAACTAGAGAACAAGCAACGATCTTAGCGAAAGATTTTATCCAACACCGATTACCTAATTTTGGGGCATACGAAGATGCGATTAAAGTAGGAGAACCTTTTCTATTTCACTCCGTACTCTCACTTTATCTCAATAACGGTTTATTACTTCCTAGAGAATTATGTGAAATGGCGATCGCCGCTTACGAACGAGGTGAAGCACCGTTAAATTCGGTTGAAGGTTTTGTGCGTCAAATCTTAGGATGGCGAGAATTTATCCATATCTACTATGAAGCCATGATGCCCGAAGTGCGCGAAAGGAATCATTTTAACTTTACTCGCAATCTACCTCAACTTTACTGGGATGCAGATACAGACCTACTTTGCCTTAAGGATGCCGTTTCTCATGTCATCGATCGCGCCTACTCCCATCACATTCAACGCCTCATGGTATTGAGTAACTTTAGCAATCTCACTTTTACCAATCCTCAAGCCCTTAATAATTGGTTTCATTTTGCCTATTTTGATGCGTATGAATGGGTAGAACTGCCTAACGTTTTAGGAATGGCAACCTATGCCGATGGTGGAATTTTGGCATCTAAACCCTACGTTTCGGGTGGTAATTATATTAATAAAATGAGTAACTGTTGCGCTCAATGTAAATATGATGTCAAACAAAAAACAGGCGAACAAGCTTGTCCTTTTAATTATCTCTACTGGAATTTTGTCGATACCTATCGCCAAGATTTTATGGAAAACGGACGAGTTTCGCTGATGACTAATATGTTCGATCGTAAATCTGAAGCTGAAAAGGAAGAGATTCGGGACTCATCCCAGTTATTTATCGATAGCTTAAACCGCAACAATTTATGATTTTTAGAACCGCTAATCTCATTCCGATGATCTCATTCTAAAATATTCCGTTCTTTAATTAGTTGAGCGGGGTTTCCCGCATAAATCTTCATCGGTTCTAAAGAATAAAATGCTACGCTTCCCAAACAAAGCACTGCTCCTTTCCCAATTGTAACTCCGGGTGCAACCATAGCTTGTGCCCCAATCCAGCATCCTTCTTCTATCTTAATCGGTGCATATTTTAGCTTAAAATTTTTATCGCTCCAGTCATGATTTCCAGTACAAAGATAAACATTTTGAGATATGCAAGAATGATCCTCTATAGTAACTAATGCAAGATTATCAATCCAGCAATTTTCTCCTAACCACACAAAATCTCCCAATACTAATCGCCAAGGAAATTTTATTCTTACTCCTTGCTTAATTCTTACTCCTTTACCAATTTGGGCACCAAAACAGCTTAATATCCAAGACTTAAACCCACTACTTGTAATTAGGTAGCTACTGACCAAAGGCGACCCCAAGTAATACCACAGAATCTGCTTTCCTAAGTTGGCACCCGGTGAATATATTCCTACTGTATAGCTATCTAATCGCATATTTTTATGGTTTAGTGCGCTCGAATGCACAATTTTTTTTCTAATTTACCTTATCCTCAAATAGGTTTATTAACCACAAGAGATCGGCTTCTAATCGCGGCATTATTTTTGATGAATGTAACTCTTCACTTTGGCGTACCGTCTCTCACTAGAAAACAAATGCTTTTACTTTGAGTCTAGCCGCAGTCCTAATGTTTTACTACTCAAATTGTCGAGATTTACACCTTACTATTTCACATATCTAATAACTTGAGTTATTTATGGCGGCTCCTTAACTGATATATTCTTACTTGGTTCGATTTGAATTTCTCAGTAAATATCTAAAAATAGACCTTATATAATTAATGCGTATAGCTTGGCTAGGGAAAAAAAGCCCTTTTTGTGGGAATGTAACCTATTGTCGTGAAATTACTAATGCTCTTTTAGATCGCGGACATAGTATTGATTTTTTGCACTTTACCGATGAATCTGAAGTTAGCGGCTATTCCCAAGACTTGCACCACAGCAACTCCTACCACAATAATAGTCAAGATGTATCTTTACCATTTCTATACAAGTCCACAATCTATACCCTACCCTCACCCCGTAGCAGTAAAGTTTTGATCGAGTCTCTCCGCGATCTCAAACCCGATCTAGTTCACGCTTCGTTAGCACTTTCACCTTTAGATTTTCTTCTACCAGAAATTTGTGCCGACCTCAATTTACCCCTAGTTGCCACTTTTCACCCACCCTTTGATATTAAAAAACGCAATATTACCTCTAGCACCCAACAGCTTACCTATCAAATCTATGCTCCTTCATTGGCAGAATATAACCAAGTAATCGTGTTTTCGCAAATTCAGCGATCGCTTTTACATAAACTAGGTGTACCCGAAAGACGAATTGTGGTGATTCCCAATGGCGTTGACCCCAATAAATTTTCACCCGGCTATTCCACAATCAAGCAAGAACTCAAAGCCGAACGATTGTATGTATATCAAGGACGATTGGCAGCTGAAAAAAATGTGGAGTCGTTACTAAGTGCTTGGCGCAAACTCAAAATGCCCAGTAATTGCAAACTGGCGATCGTGGGCGATGGACCTGTGGGAGCTACGCTTAGATCTAGCTATGGTTCTGAAGATGGCATTATCTGGATGGGTTATATTGCCGACGAACAAAGACGCATTGAGATTTTAAGAGGAGCAGACGTATTTATTTTGCCTTCATTAGTCGAAGGGCTATCGTTGTCACTTTTAGAAGCCATGTCCTGTGGGGTTGCCTGCCTAGCTACCGATGTTGGTGCTGATGGAGAAGTCTTAGCCAATGGCGCGGGAATTGTCCTCGATCCTCGAAAAGTTATATCCCAGCTTTGTACGCTTTTACCATTATTTGCCCTACATCCTGAGATGATCCATATTTTAGGACGCAAGGCACGACAACGAGTTTTAGATCAGTACAACTTGAACGCGAATATTACCCATTTAGAGAAAATGTACTCTCAGGTTTTGCACCAACAAAAAGTTAGACTGAGATTCTAGCTGGGATTCTAGCTGGGATTTTAAGCGGGTTACTCAATCTTAGGATTCAACTAAAAATTTATCTAAAAAGCGATACATTACATAAGCGTCCACATATCCGAGTTTTTTGTGATCGAAAGCCTTAGGTAATGTATCTACGATCGCGAACCCTAACTTTTTCCATAATGCGATCGCCACTTGATTGGTGCTAACTGCAAAATTGAACTGTAGAGTCATATAGCCCAAAGTCTCTGTCTCCTTTAGTTTACCTCCTTTAGTTTGCCTCCTTTAGATAATGTAATCCCATTGCTTTCCCAATTCCCTGACCATTACAGGTCGGAGCAACCATAAAGCTGGCATTTGCTACGTGGGAACCCAGATCTCGCTGATTCGGACAGAGCTTATACATTCCACCGATTCGATCGGCTTCTATCTCAGCAACATAGGTAATGATTCCTGCTCCAAATCAATCTGAAAATGCATCTTTACGCTCGGTATCAGGATCGAACACGTATGTATCTCCCAGTTCGATTACTGCTTTAAATATTCTCCAAATTGATTCAAAATCAGACTCGATCGCCTTACGAATTAACATAACCTGTAAAATTAATACCTAGTTTAATATCTAGAGTCTAAACATCTTTAACTAAAGGAATTGTAGTTAGTTTCAAGGCGATCGCTTTTGCTTCTAATTGATCGACCTCGGCAATAATATCTGGACCAAAAAATCGAGTTAGCTTATCCTGCTTTTGCTCCCAAGTTTCAAATGGAATTAAAGGCGAATCAAACCTTAAAACTAGACGATAGGCACCATGCTCTGACATTTCTTCATACAACCCACTCAAAACTGGTCGTTCCTCATCTGTAGGACTCATGCCTAATTTCTCCAAGACTTCATCTAAATGTGCTTCAATCCCATAGCGATAGCGAGTTACATCTAGGCGTAATTTATTTTGAGTAGAAGTTTCTTGCTCGTTTCGTAATTTTATAATTGCATCGGATAGAGGTTGAATAATCGCTACAGGCTTTACTTCCGATGACTTTAAGGCTGCTCCTCCTAATAAAATGGGAACCCCATAAAATAGTCCTGCTAAACTCAAAGTTGAATTGCCTGTAGTATAAGCAATCATTCCCACTGTGGCTAAAACTCCACCGATTACCAATCCAACGCTTCCTAGAGAAATTTTTCCTAACATAATGATTTATTAACTATCAACCCAATTTATCTGATTTATTACTAATTTGTTACTAATTTACATTCAGACGAGTAATTAAGTCTTAAAATTCAAGTGATTGAGAAGAATTATAAAAGTTTGTTTCAAGAGTTAGGTACTCATAGTTACTTAAGTCTTAAAATTGGGTAGGATGCAGTTGTGAAGCGGTTCTAACTAGCAAATTATTTACCAGTTCACCAATCTCAAAAACAAAGATGTATGATGTTAACTCAAGCGTCTCGTCTACACAGTTCGGCAATCACGGATTTTAGTATCTTGAAATTTTCCCTAACTGCAAAACGATACTAGCATCCCCCAATCATTACAATTTACTAAGCAATCAATACAGGAGTTCGGCATGACCACAGCCACTGACCTACTCACAGAAATTTTAGTGCCCACTAAAACATCCAGCAAAATCAGACAAATAGAAGAGCCCAGCATGAATGACTTGGCATCTCTAGACAAAGATGATGATGACTTAGATGAAAGTGACGAAGCTCTAGATACTACCACAGAAGGGGAAGGTGGAAAAGTCACCAAGGTGCGTCGAGGACGTAAAAGCACCGCTCAAACTAAGAAAAAGCATTACACCGAAGACTCAATTCGTTTATATCTCCAAGAAATTGGACGGATTCGACTGCTAAGAGCCGATGAGGAAATCGAACTAGCACGTAAAATTGCTGACTTATTACAATTAGAAGACAAGCAACGTGAGCTAGCTGAAAAGCATGAGTGCGACCTTGAAGATGTCAATTTAGAAGACTGGGCAATGGAAATGGATATGCCCTTAGATAAGTTTAAGATTCGCCTGCATTCTGGTCGCCGTGCCAAAGATAAGATGGTGCAGTCTAATCTACGTCTAGTGGTCTCCATCGCCAAAAAATATATGAATCGGGGCTTATCTTTCCAAGATTTGATTCAAGAAGGAAGCTTAGGACTAATTCGCGCTGCCGAAAAATTCGATCACGAAAAGGGCTATAAATTTTCTACCTACGCTACTTGGTGGATTCGTCAAGCAATTACGAGGGCGATCGCTGACCAATCCCGTACTATTCGCTTACCCGTTCACCTTTACGAGACTATCTCTCGCATCAAAAAAACTACAAAGCTTCTTTCCCAAGAAATGGGACGTAAACCCAGCGAAGAAGAAATTGCTACTCGTATGGAAATGACCATTGAGAAGTTAAGATTTATTGCAAAATCCGCCCAACTTCCCATATCTCTTGAAACTCCAATCGGTAAAGAAGAAGACTCCAGATTAGGAGATTTTATCGAATCTGATGGCGAAACCCCAGACGATCAAGTTGCTAAAAACCTACTGCGTGAAGATCTTGAAAGCGTACTCGGAACCCTCAGCCCCAGAGAAAGAGATGTATTGAGATTGCGTTACGGCTTGGATGATGGACGCATGAAAACCCTTGAAGAAATCGGACAAATCTTTAACGTCACCCGCGAACGCATCCGTCAAATTGAAGCAAAAGCACTCCGCAAGCTCCGTCATCCCAATCGTAATAGTGTTTTGAAAGAATATATCCGTTAATTATCTAAAACTTAGTACCAGAAGTTAATTAACACCTGAGAACTACCAACGTCTATGAGAAGCTGCTGCACCAACTTGGCTTTATCCTTACAAATTTATTTTTACAAAATATGCAAACAGTGTGGATTTTCCCAGGACAGGGATCGCAGGCGGTGGGAATGGGAATGGACTTATGGGAGTTAGGTGAACAGAAGTTAAAGGGATCTGAAAAAATCTTGGGCTGGGCGATCGCCGATAAATGCCAAGGAGAGATCGGAGAATTATCCAAAACTCAGTTTACACAGCCTTGTTTATACGTTATTTCGGCAATTTTAATCGATATTCTCAAATCTAAAGGATATAGCCCTAATATTGTCACTGGGCATAGCTTGGGTGAGTTTACGGCTTTATATTGTGCCGAGGTGGTGGATTTTGCCACAGGTTTAGAATTGGTAAAAGCGCGATCGCTCTTGATGTCAGAGGTAACGGGGGGAGGTATGACGGCATTAATGGGATTCGATCGTTCTAAGTTAGAGGAGGCGATCGCTAGTACTGAGGGAGTAGTTTTAGCAAATGATAATAGTGCCGACCAAGTGGTAATTTCTGGTACCGTAGAATCTCTACAACTTGTTTGCGATCGAATTAAAGCCAAGCGTGCGATCCCCTTGCCAGTCAGTGGAGCTTTTCACTCGCCCATGATGGTAGATGCTGCTGACAAGTTTGCCCAAGTTTTAGCCAATGTTGAATTTAAGGATGCCAAAATTCCAGTTTTATCCAATGTTCAGCCCGATCGCCCTACCATATTTGCTTCCGAACTGCGGGAATTAATTATTCAGCAAATGACTTCTCCTGTGAGGTGGCGCGAGATTTGTTTGTATTTAGAGGGATTTGGTTTTGAGCAAGCGATCGAAATTGGCTCAGGCAAAGTTTTGACAGGACTAATTAAGCGCACAGCCAGTAGCCTCAAACTTGTAAATATTTCCAACCTCAATCAATTAACTGAATACATTGCTAGTTAGCGTCTAAAATTATATTAGTTTAGTTATTAGCAAATAATTCTATTAGTCAAGTCTAGTCAAATTTAGTTAAATAAATCTTTAATATTAGGAGAAATTAAGATCATGGAAGTCAATTTTTTAGGATTAGTTGCAACTGCAATGGCAATATTTGTCCCTACCGCTTTTTTACTAATTCTTTACATTCAAACTGCCAGCCGTGACGAAGAAGCTGCAAAAAAGTAATCTTAAGATAGATATAACAAGCTAACCGAATCTAAAAAATTAGCTAGGACATTAAAGAAGAGTTTTCTCTAATCTAATATCCTAGCTACTGTAATTAATTCCTAATTAACTTCTATGGAGCTAGAGCGTTACCTCTTAATAAACTGCCAATGGTTTTAGCCGTAATTTTTAGTTGCACAAACGGATTAGATGGAACCACTGTTTTATATAAATAACTATCAAAGGTCATTTTCTGTACGTCTTTATCGGCACACATTTCTACAAATGCTTCCCGACTGGCATCAGAGTTGTAGAATACTCGTTGCAAAATGTCTAAGACTTTATAGGTAATACCATATTTTTTATCCCAACGCTTTAGATAAACTTTTAGATCGGCTTCGGTCGGAATGCAGGTATTATTGCGGGCAAACTCCACGATCGCCTCAGCACACATCCGTCCAGATTTAGCAGCAAAGTAAATTCCTTCACCACTGGATTTGGTCACATAGCCTGCGGCATCACCTACAAGTGCGACTCTACCTACCACGCGGCGAGGTCTGGGATGTTCGGGAATGGGATGAGCCTCAACTTTAATGATTTCTCCACCTGCAATACGTGGATTAGCGCGGTTGCGAATGCCTGCTTGCAGCTTTTTGATATCGCGTTGATGTACTTTCATTGTGCCTGTACCAACGGCAACGTGATCGTATTTAGGAAATACCCAAGCATAGAAATCGGTGGAAACATCGTCACCCACATACATTTCTGCTAGTTCTTCGTAGTATTTCATTTTGTCATCCGAGATACGAATTCTCTCTTGGAAGGCGATCGCATAGTTATAGTCACCCGCATCAATTGCCTTTGCCACCACCGAGTTAAACCCATCCGCGCCAATGATGATATCGACTTCTAAAGACTTCAAAACCCCTTCAAGTCCACCTTCAGACATATCGGAATAGTTGATGGTATAAGGTTTGGTTCCTTTTTCGACAATTTTAATATCTAAAACGCGACCGTTAATTACAGTTGTTCCCAATTCTTGAGCGCGATCGCGTAAAAATCCATCTAATAATTCGCGACGACACATCCCAATGTACTCACCTGGATTATCAATTTGAATGTCTACCTCCACATTGCTGGGAGAGATCATTTTCATTTTGCGTACTTTACGGTCGATAATGCGATCGGGAATTTCAAATTCGGAAACCATACACAGAGGGATTGCACCCCCACAAGGCTTGGCATTATCTAATTTACGTTCAAATAAATAGGTTTCAATTCCAGCTTTAACCAATGTCTCCGCCGCACAGGAACCAGCAGGTCCTCCGCCTACAACTGCAACTCTTAATGTCATGCTTATGTGTTTTCTAACTTTATGCCATACTAACAGTGACTTTAGGAAAGATTCATAAATAAAAGCGGAATTTTAACATTTAGTTATAAATTAAATTTATGTTACTCATTTAGGCTGTTGTTGTTCGATTTAATTATGGGTTTAGACAAGAATCTAAAATCCGATGAAGGATGATATCTTAAAGTCACCAATTTGTTTCATTTGACTAATATTTTAACTACGATGACAAATTTTCAAGTTGAGTATTCAGGACAAATTCAAGTAAAGAAAGGTGAAAGTCCTAAAGAGCTATATCCTCACCAGAACGAAGCAATAAAAGCTTTGAATCTAAAAAATCAATCTTCCTTTGAAGGTCTGCTGGTTTTACCTACAGGCGGCGGGAAAACTTTAACGGCTGTTCATTGGCTGCTACGGAATTTTATTGACAAGCGTAAAAAAGTTTTATGGATCGCTCATCGTCACGAATTGCTTAACCAAGCTACAGAAACTATTAAATTCACTGCATATAGTTCTCTATTAAAAGAAGTTAAGACGTTTAGCTTCCGAGTGATTTCGGGGTATCAAAAACATGATATTCCCGTAAATATAAAACGAACCGACGACATCATTATTGCTAGTAAAGATAGCTTAAATAGTGGATTAACTCACCTCTTAAATAACTGGGTAGAGCATTCTGATTCAATACTTTTAGTTGTAGATGAAGCTCACCACGCCACTGCTAAGACCTATCGAAAACTAATTAATGCTATTAAAGAGAATTTTGAGAAACGTCAAAAACAGGATGATTTCAGGATGCTCGGGTTAACGGCAACTCCATTCAGATCGAATGAAACTGAAGCAGGTCTATTAAAGAAAGTTTTTCCCGATGATATTATTTTTTCCGAGCATCTAAGAAACCTAATTACTAAAGGAATACTCGCCGAACCGATCTTTGAAAATTTGACTACACAATTAGATTTTTATAATGAACTAAGCGATCGTGACATTAAAACAATAGAAGACTTTGACAAGCTCCCCAAAGATATAGCTGAAAAAATTGCGAAGTCTTCGATTCGTAACAAGCAGATTGTCGATCATTATCTTAACAATCAAGATAAATATAAGCCAGTGTTAGTGTTTGCGATCGACGTAGCTCATGCTATTATCCTTAATGGTTTATTTGAGGCAGAAGGAGTTAGTTCTGATTTTGTAGTCGCTCAAATTCGAGATGCAGCCACTGGGGTAACAATTTCCGCTAAAGATAATGCTGAAAAAATTCAACGATTTAGAGATGGGAAACTTGACGTACTTATTAATGTTGAGATGCTGACAGAGGGAACCGATCTTCCAAGTGTTCAAACCGTTTTTCTTACACGCCCTACAACTTCATCAATACTAATGACTCAGATGATTGGTAGAGCTTTGCGTGGACAAAGGGCAGGTGGAACTGAAAAAGCTTATGTAGTTAGCTTTATTGATAATTGGGAGGATAAAATCAACTGGGTTAATCCTGAAAAACTTCATCTGGAGGAAGATATAGAATTTGTTGATAAAGATAAATCAACAGTTAAACAGATTGCTCGACTCATATCTATCGATAAGATGGAAGAATTTGCCCGAATAATGGATGACTCAATAGATACAGCAGCTTTAGAAAAGTTGGATTTCTTAAAACGAGTTCCTATGGGTATCTACCGATTCTCAATCCTTGAGCCTGCTGAATCTGAAGAACCTACTCCAAGAAATTATACGGCGCTTGTCTATAGCGATTCCCATGATATTTACGATTGTTTCGTTAATGATTTAGAATCCATATTTAATACTATTAACCTTAGTGATCGAGAAATATTAACTGATAAAGAACTTGAATACTTACTCCAAGTTGTGAAAGATAATTACTTTATCAATCATGAGTTTTTAATTGGCTACAGAGATCGAGATATAGAAAATATCTTGCGTTTTTATGCTCAGAAGCAAATAAAGCCTGAATTTATCCCATTCAGCGAGCGTAAAAATTGCGATCTATCAGCTGTAGCAAAACATATTTATGAAAATTCACTAGGTGGTATAGCTAAAACTCAGTACTTAGAATCTCTATGGAATGCAGAGAGGTCATTCTGGCAAGTCATATTTGGGGACAAACTTTATTTCAAAAAACAATTGGATATTGAAATCTACAAACTTGAAGGTGATTATGGCGATCTTAATTTGTCCCCGCCAATAGTAATACCTGATCAAGTTCCACTGGAGAATCTAACTATTGAGCAGCTTAGAGAAAAAGACTCAGAAAGATGTAGAAAACTTGTAAATGCTGTTTACGAGAGAGCTACCGATCCATGGGATTTTATTACTTGTGCTATTACTGGATATAAGAGTAAGACGAAGGTTAATTTTCAAATCGATCACATAAAACCAATGTCTCAAGGAGGGCTAACTATTTTAGATAATCTTCAAGTTCTTTCTCGTAAGGCTCATACAGAAAAGACCAGATCAGAAAATCTTAAAAAATAAACCAAAACTTTATTGAATACGGTGAATGACATAACAGAGTCTGTTTACATTGAAACCAGCATGGTTAGCTACCTCACAGCTAGACCAAGCAACAACTTAATTATGATGGCAAATCAAGAAGTGACACGAAAGTGGTGGAATACTCGGCGCAGCAAATTTACACTTTATGTTTCTCAAGTGGTTTTAGATGAAGCAGCAAAGGGCGATCTAGAAATGGCGGCAAAAAGGCTCGAAGTTCTACAAAGTCTCTTGGTTCTTGAGCTCACTGAAAACGTTCAAGGCTTAGGTTTACAGTTTCTCATTAAAAGCAGTATTCCTGCAAAAGCAGCCGACGATGCAATTCATATAGCTGCGGCTACAGTTCATGGGTTGGACTATATGTTAACTTGGAACTGTAAGCATATTGCAAATGCACAAATTCAAAGATAGCTTGCAGAGATCAGTATTAGCTCTGGATATAAGTTACCGACTATTTGTACACCTTATGAATTAATGGAGGATTAGAGTATGTGGGAAGATGAAATTTTGCAAGAAATACACCAAATCCGTGAAGAACACGCTAGATCTTTCAACTATGATTTCAAAGCGATATTTGCTGATTGGCAAAAAAAACAGGCTATGAGCGGGAGAGAGTTAGTATCATTAGAGACATTAGAGCCTAAATTGCTATCTCAAAATGAGTTAAAGCCGACCATTAAAAAATTATCTTTATGACATCTCAGCCCCAGATTATTGTTCTTGATGATGACCCTACAGGTTCTCAAACCGTTCATAGTTGCTTACTTTTGACGCAGTGGGATGTGGAAACTTTGCAAATTGGCTTAAAAGATAGCTCACCCATATTTTTTATCCTGACCAATACCAGAGCGATCGCCCCAACTGAAGCTAATCGGATTACTAGAGAAGTTTGTCACAATCTTAAAATTGCGTTAGAACTAGAGCAAATTACGGATTTTTTAATAGTTAGTCGTTCAGATTCCACTTTGAGGGGTCACTATCCGATTGAAACCGATGCGATCGCCGAGGAATTAGGTGGTTTTGACGCTCATTTTTTAGTACCTGCATTTTTTGAAGGCGGTAGATTTACCCGCGATAGTATTCATTATCTAGTCGTCAATGGCGTTCCAACTCCTACTCATTTGACCGAATTTGCCCAAGATTCTGTATTTGGCTATAAACATAGCTATCTTCCCGATTATGTCGAAGAAAAAACCAAAGGCAAAATTAAAAGTGCAGAAGTAGAGAGATTTTTATTAGCAGACGTGCGATCGGGCTGCTTGGATCGCTTAATGGAGCTAAAAGATAATCAGTGTGGGGTTGTGGATGCGGAAAATCAAGCCGATATGAATCACTTTGCCCGAGATATTCTTACGGCTGCCTCTAAGGGAAAGAAGTTTTTATTTCGCAGTGCTGCGAGTTTGTTGACGGCATTGGCACAGTTACCTCCCCAGCCTATTCTGGCAGAAGAGATGTTTAAATATGTGCGTAATGGTACTGGAGTCGTGATTGTCGGTTCCCATGTTAAAAAGACGACCGAGCAACTAGAGAAACTATTAGAAAACCCTTCTACTGAGGCTGTAGAAATAGATGTGAGGTTGCTACTCGACCGTGAAAATTCTTCCCTTTTGCGATCGCAGACATTAGAGCGAGTCAGACGAATTTATGATGCCGATCAAACTCCTGTAATCTTTACTAGCCGTCAAGAATTAGAGTTTGCTGATGTTAAATCTCGGCTTGATTTTGGTCAAAAAGTTTCGCAGCTATTGATGGCTATAGTTCGAGGCTTACCGAAAGATATCGGTTTTCTGATTAGTAAAGGTGGTATAACTTCTAATGATGTCCTCAGTACGGGATTAGCATTGCCTACGGCAAGGCTTTTGGGTCAAGTTCTCGCGGGTTGCTCTGTGGTAATTACGCCAGACGATCATTTTCTTTTTCCTAATTTACCCGTGGTGCTGTTTCCCGGAAATGTTGGAAATGCTGAAGCGTTGGCTACGGTTTATACCAGATTAACAGGCAAAGAATAATACTTACTAAAACGATCTCAAGCATTTGTAGTTGGATTAGTAAAAATTGCGACTTTAAGACTTTTGGCGATCGCTTGGAGCTTACAATTACCAGTTTTTTTAAGCATTAGTATATGAGAGAGAAATATCTAGGAAGTCATCAGCTACTATATATCCTAGATAAAAATTAATGCATTTATCTATATTGCGATCGCTCTTCTAGAATTTAACTTGCTCTTAAAAAATGTCCACATTTCTAACTAAACTCGATTATCTCTTGCGCGAGACTTTACTGGGCATTAAGCGCGGGGGCTGGATGAACTGGGCGGCAATTAGTACTGTTGCAGTTTTATTATTTTTATTTGGTGCCAGTTTACAGACCAGTTGGCAATTAGAAAACGTATTAGGGCAATTAGGCAGTCAGCTTGAGATCTCGGTTTATCTCGAACAAAATGTGACTGGAGCAACGATGCAGCCGAAAGTTGAGGGGATCACAGGCATTGCCTCGGTAGAAGTGATTACCAAGGATCGGGCATGGCAGAATTTACTTAAAGATTTAGACAATCTCGATCCTAAAAATGCCACGGATCAATTAGGTGTCAATCCTTTAGTCGATGAATTAAAAGTTAGAGCCACAAAAAGCGATCGCCTCCCCGAACTAGCAAGACAAATTGCCAAAATGCAAGGGGTAAGCGAAGTTTGGTATACCAATGAAGTTGTAGAACGTCTGAGACAGTTGCGTCAAGCGGTAGCAAGTACGAGTAGTGTAGTAGTGATTGTATTTACCCTAGTGGCGATCGCCGTAATTATGACAACGATCCGTCTGATTGTGATGGCACGCAGGTTAGAAATTGAAATTATGCAACTGGTGGGAGCTACCGCCAATTGGATTTATTTCCCGTTTGTGTTGCAGGGAATATTTTTTGGCATTATGGGCGCGGCGATCGCATATGCAATGTTATCCCTTGGCTTAAATCTACTTTCGGGCGTAATCATAAACCAGCCTGAATTGATTAAATCCCTAGCTGTAGGCTTAACAACTGATATCCGCGTGCAGTATTTTTTACCACTGATATTATTAGGATTTGGCTCGGCGATCGGCGTGTTGGGAAGTTTAATCGCGGTCAGAAAATTCTCGTTAAATCAAGCTTAAAAAAAATTTGGATTCTAAAGATTAGAACGCTTTAATGCAATCCCTGTAACTGTCTGACTAGGTGAATAATTTCAGGTAGGATTAATTCGTTAATTGCCAATTTGACGGCATTACTCGAACCGGGTAAAGAGAAAACAAGCTTATGCGCATAAATTCCTGCCACAGCCCTTGAAGCGATCGCCCTAGAACCAACTTCTTGCCAACTCAAATATCGAAACATTTCCCCAAAGCCGGGTAGGGTTTTTTCTAATAATGCGGCGATCGCATCGTATGTAGTATCTCTTGGGGCTATGCCCGTACCACCATTCAAAATTATGGCATCTAGTGACGGCTCGGCAACCAGCTTTTGCATATATCCGCGAATCTGCTCTGGCTCATCTTTGACAATTATGTAACTACTAATCACATGACCTGCATTACTGAGAGATTGTTTAATAAAGTTACCACTTTGATCGTTTTCGGCGGTGCGCGTGTCGCTCACAGTAATCACGGCACAGTTGACTCGATGAGAAGGCGGATCGGGGCAGGGATTAGTAGATGTCATGTTAGTTGCCGTAAAAGACGTATCAAAAATATATTTAATTACTTAAGCTTTATTAAAATCCATACCATTAGCATCGGCATAGCGATTCATAAACCGCAAAAACCGCTCCCATTCTTGTGGGCTATTGATAATATAAATTGCCTCAATGCTATCAGATTTACCGTTAATAAACTTGGCATTGACATTGCGGGTTACCATCTCACCTTCTTCATCAGACATAAACATTCCCGTAATATCCGTCAAAGCTTTATTCTCTTCGTTAGTACATTTGGGATCTCTAAAAATAAAAGTAGCAGTCCCATTAGAACCATCTTTAGCACGAGTCATCCTTACATCTGAAACTTCTTCATCGATTCCACGAGTTAATTGAATTTTTGCAGTTGTTTTATTTACAGTCATTATTAATATTGCAGTTGATCTAAAGAATTTTTAGTTAGAAAGTAATTATTTCACACTTCTACAGATATTAGTAATCGTCAAATTATTAGCTTTTATTAATTGTGCGATCGCTTCTTGAAAAGCCCTAAAGTTAAAGCCAATCTAAATATACTAGCTAGATAAATATGCTCAAGTTTTGATATTACTTTTACGAGAGTAATAAAACCCAAGGGCGATCGTTCCCATATAAATCATGAAGGCAATCACATAGACAAAGTTACCAATCGCAGTATCGGCTTGGAGCAGATTGAGTTTACCAAAAAGATAAAACCAGTCATGGGTTACAGCTTCTCCGCCCAGTAAAGGTAAGTATTGAGTTCTAGCATCTTTCATGTAGCGCGAGATATCAAAAAGATTGATCGATATCCAAAATAAAGTAACAGAAGCAGAATATCGTTCTTGACGGATAAAAAAATATCCTGTGAATACAATTGGAACTATTAGTTGGAGTAGAGTTCCGCCTAGAAACATGATAAATTCGCCAAAGATCCTAAAAATGGCATGACCCGCTTCATGGATAATCAGATTGAAGTTATGAATGAATAAAAAGTTGTCATAATCCATCGCTCCCCTAAATCCATATATACCGAGCAATAAAATGAATCCCGCCTTACCGATATCAATTTCTATTTTGGGCTTAGGTGTTTGCGGAGAATTGCGATCGCGCCTTACTGGTAGTGACATGGGAACTAAAAGATTTCATTTAGGGATATTTCCAGCCCTGATTCAGTATATGCAGTTTTTAGTAAATCGCTAAGATTAAGTTCTATAGCCCACTTTTGTAAATAATCAAAATCTAGGCGATCGCCCTGTAATTTTAATACACCCAAGACATCCCGCCATTGCCTTTGCGACTCATTTCTAGTCATGCGATACCACACTAATTTTTGCAAAATAATATCTTCTGGTGTTGGTAGAACCAGCATTCGATCGGGGTTTTGGCGGACTAGCTGCTTTCTACGGCGTTGAAATTCAATTTGAGGGAATGGATTATCTTTAAGAATAAAAATATCAACCTTACCTAAAGATTCATTATCAATCACATTAAATGACCGTTTGTATCTAATTGCATCTCGCACCGCATCTTCTGATACATAGAACCTCGGTTGAAGAGTTTGAATTAACGGGATCATTTTTCCCATCGTCAAATCCGCTACCATATCTACATCTTCAGTTGCACGCATTTCTCCCATTAAACTACTAGCAACAGATCCACCAACTAGATAGGGAATATCTAACTCATTTAAAATTTTTGCGACATCTAGTGCCAGCGAGATTGGATCGATTAGCATAAGTGGTTGATTAGATTGAGATATATGTTGATATAAGAAATCAGACGGATTTAATTTAAGCGTAGCTTTCGCAAATTCTAAACGCAACCTAGATAAACTAGCATGAGGATGCCTTTGCTTTATCCCAATGAGACTTAGCTCCAGGCATCCTTTTGTCCAACTGCTAACCCTTTCAGCTTTTTTAATCAGCGATAGTGATTTCCATAACCCGAATAGATATAATTCAGCATCAATAGTTGTATCAATGGATTGAGTTTTATATCCTGCGATCGCCATTTAAGATTACCTAATAAATTTACCAGTTCAATTTGGTTAAATCAGGGTTGGGGATTAAGATCCTTGCCCCTTACGATCTAGATTACCTATACTTTTGCTAAATGGAGCAACAACTTATTAGAGCGATCTAAAAATGCCTTCATTCCATTCGCATCAAATCCCTTTTGGGCAATTAGAGCTAAGTCATAAACATGATTACAGATTAAGGTTGCCAACTCTTTGGATTGCGAAGGCTTTCCAGTAGTCGAAAGAATTGCACTGCGATCTAAGCTTAAAAGATTCTCCATCAAAGGGTGTGATGTATTTACCAAAAGAATATGATCTTCGGGAAAAGGAGCATTAGTTTGTTGCATTAATGCCGCCATCTCCTGCATTCTCCGTGCCGACTCTGGTAAAAGAATCATAGCTGGGGGTGCAGAAGCAGGATCTTCATATTTCAATGCCTCAGTCCGAATCACTAATTTTGGATAATTTTGGGGAATATTAAGGGCAGCACTAAATATTTCCTGTAATTCATCACTCTTAGTTTTATTGGTTTTGGGGTCGACAAGTTCGGTTTTTGCCTCTTGATTAATCAGGCGATCGCTCAATTCCGAATCCACACGAGAGAACTTGACATCATTAAATTCCCGCTCTAGAAAATGAATGTAATGACTATCAATAAAAGAATCTAGGGTAATAACTTCTAGTCCTTGAGCCTTGTGTAAGTCTATATATGTGGACTGTGCTACTGGATCGGAAGTGTAAAATACTTGATTTTCGTGACTGGTTTTATTGCGTTCTAGATAGTTTTGCAGCGTGGTGTAGTTTCCATATTCACTTTTACTTTCCGAATTGTTTTCAGGATCGATAAAGCTAGTGGAATAAACCATAATCTCCTTAACTTGATTATAGAATTTATCGCTATTCATCGCCCCAAATTTCATAAATAGGCTAATATCTTGCCAGCATTTAAGAAAATCTTCTCTTTGGTCGGCATACAAACTGCTGAGGTGATCTCCTACCTTTTTGGCAATGTAATCTTGGATTTTTCTGACCTTGCGATCGCCCTGCAAGAAACTCCGAGATACGTTTAAGGGAATATCCGAGCTATCAATTACACCGCGTAGAGGCATTAGGAACTTGGGAATTACCTCTTCGCAATTATCGCTGACAAAAACTTGATTGCAGAAAAGCTTAATCTGTCCTTTATTCGGATCGATATCGGCTTTGAGTTTAGGAAAATATAAAATTCCTTTAACAATAAATGGATAATCCGTATTCAAATGTACCCAGAATAATGGATCTTCTTGGAATGGATAGAGATAGCGATAAAATTCTAAATAATCTTCCTTAGTCAAAGAGCTAGGTGACTGATTCCATAGAGCTTTCTGGCGATTAACAACTTCATCATTGAGCGCGATCGGCACAGGAATAAAGTCACAATAGTTACGGATAATCCGCCGCAGTTCGCTAGTTTCCAAGAACTCTTCGGCATCTTCTTGCATTCTCATAGTGATAGTCGTGCCGATGGTCGTGCGATCGCTCTCAGTTAGAGTAAAAGCCGTAGAACCATCACAGAACCAATGTACCGCCTCAGCCCCATCCTTGTAGGATAAAGTATCAATCTCAACTTGAGCCGATACCATAAAGGCAGAATAAAACCCTAAACCGAAGTGTCCAATAATCTGTTGTTGGTGATCGTTAGAAGTATTAGTATATTTCTGAATAAATTCTTCGGCACTGGAAAAAGCTACCTGATTGATATATTTTTTAATCTCATCTGCCGTCATCCCAATTCCGTTATCAGTGACGGTAATAGTCTTTTTCTCCTTGTCAACAGTAACGCTAATCTTTGGCTCTGGAACTTCGGTAGTGGTCTCACCTGCATAAGAAACCATCTTCAGTTTGCTAGTGGCATCGACTCCATTAGAAATTAATTCCCTTAAAAAGATATCTCTTTCTGAATAAAGAGCCTTCTTGATAATGGGAAAGATATTCTCGGTATGAATGCTAATCGTTCCCTGTTCGAGCATAGTCTGTATCTCCTGATCTTAGATTTGATTGGTTAATTCGATCGATTAAGTAAGCTGAATCAATCTGTATCGCTGATAATGAAGAAACTGTCCTCATTGCTATTCAATATTGCTGATTATACGATCGCAGCCCCAATGACTTAATGCGGGTTATCCGTAATTTAACCTTTGTTGGGATGAGAAAACCTAAAATCTGCGTTGATATCTCTTAACTCACAGGCGATCTGAGCTAACTCATGCTTTATTTAAATCAACTCACGGGCGATCTAACGGTTATAAAATTAGGCTTGCCACGAAATTAGAACCAAACCTATGCAGATCAAGACGGTACTAATCCATCGCACTTTAGTCACTTTTTCTTTGAGCACAAACTTTGTTCCTAGCATATTCACAGGTTCCGTCAGGGCAGTAGCAGGTATAACAAAACTTAAATCTGCCCAACTTAGCAGCGCAATAAACGAAAAAAAAGTAATCGACATACAGAGTACACCTATCTTTAAATGCGAATTGCTAAGTACTCGCCCCAAAACCTGCCATAACTCTTGGGGATCTAAAGTTGCAACTGTTCCCACCTGCTTCATACCACGGGTTAAATATAAATTGCCAGCCGAATCTGCCAATACTAAAACTATTAATGCCAGCCATATCCTCAAAATATTACCAATTCCCTATAATTTGATCTAAAAATTGCGATCTAATACTTGATATTTCTTCTAATAGATTGTGAAATCAGATTGCGAAATTCTTTGCAGTCTATCATTTGATTTTGGATCTATTTGGATTAAATCTTAGTAAGTAAGCGATCGCCTTTTAATTCCCTCTGATTCAATTTAAAGCAATTTTAGAGGTAGTATCAATTTTAGAAGTTAAACTTTAGAAGTCAAATTTTTCGTTGAAGACCATGACAACTCAAACTCTACCTAAACTTATAACCATTGAGGAATTTGTCGATTGGCTTCCTGAAAATTCTGGTGTACGTTACGAATTACATAATGGAAATATTATGGAAATGGCACAACCAGTTGGAGAACACGAAGAAATTAAAGGCTTTTTAACAATCAAGCTTAGCGGTCTAATTGACAGATTAGACTTACCCTATTTGATTCCTAATCAAGTAATAGTTAGACCTGAAGGTAAAGATTCGGGATATTTTCCAGATTTATTGGTGGTAAATCGTGCCAATCTAGCTAACGAAAAATTATGGAAAAAAGAATCAATTCTCAGTTATGGGGCATCCATACCTTTAGTGATCGAAATTGTCTCAACCAACTGGCGTGATGACTATCATTTAAAATATGCAGATTATGAAGAAATGGGAATTTCTGAGTATTGGATTATTGACTATGCCGCCTTGGGGGGGCGTAATTTCATTGGTAATCCCAAACAACAAACTATCTCGGTTTTCAATTTAGTAGATGGCGAATATCAGATTAGTAAATTTCAAGATAGCGATCGCCTGACCTCTCTGACCTTTCCACAATTAAACCTCACAGCACTTCAGATTTTTCAAGCGGGTGCAATCTAATCTTTATTTCTACGTACAGGACAAAAAGTTGTAAATAAGGCAGGAAGAGGGTTTCACAGAAATAACTACATAACTTAAAAACCCTATGGAAATAATTATCCTAATGAATAACCCCGCCGCAAGCAGCCTACCGTGTACACACAAGTCGGAGTAAACTGGATCACTGTTAGGAAAAGGGTAATGAGAGATGAGTAATCCAATATTAATTCACAACGAAGTAAGAAAGGGTAAAGCATTTGGCGATCCAAGATTGGTAAAAAACCGTAAACATTCGTCAAATCAGTAAGGATAGGGCTGAACAAATTGCGAACTATCGGTTTTTAGGGAATGAAAATGTGACGTTATCCGAGCTAACAAAGAGTATCTCAGAGCATTGCCAGCAGCAAGTATCGGGTCTGCACGTACTAGCGATAAGTGATACGAGTGAGATTAATCTAGAAAATCACCGAGGGCGGCTAAAAGAGCAAGGTCTTGGATTAGTAGGAAATAATCAAGATGTGGGATTTTTTATTCATCCCACCTTGGCACTGAATGCAGAAACGGGATTTCCTCTAGGGTTAAGCGCCGTGCAGATTTGGACAAGAGCGATGGATCATGCAGACAAGAAGGCGAGGAAGTATAAGCAACTACCGATTGAGAAAAAAGAGTCATACAAATGGCTAGCAAGTGCTGAAAAGATTGTTTACAGTCTTGATGGCGGCGATGCAAGAATGGTGACCCATATTGGTGACCGTGAGTCTGACTTGTACGAAGAATGGGCAACAGTACCCAAACGACAAAATCATCACCTATTAATCAGAGCTTGCCAAAATCGATGTCTTTGGAACGGGACAGAATTACTCTATGAATATCTGGCAAAACAGCCACTTGAAGGCACTTGCAGCTTAAAAGTACAGGGTGATAAGCGGACAGGTCGGCGAACTCGTGAGGCTTTTCTAGCGGTACGTTTTGTACCTGTGGACATTCAACGACCTGCATCGCTGAATGCGGCTGATTATCCAACCCACTTAGGCATCTACGCAGTTGAGGTCAGGGAAATCCAACCACCTAAAGACCAAGAGCCAATTCTATGGCGATTGCTCACAACTCATGAAGTCATGTCTCTGGAAAAAGCATTACAAATTGTTCAGTGGTATTGCTGGCGTTGGCGTATTGAACAGCTTTTTGCCACTATTAAATTAGCAGGTTTAGATATTGAGTCATCTCAGTTAGAGTCTCCTGACGCGATTAAGAAACTTACTGTTATCGCTTTATCCGTTGCTGTTCGCACCCTTCAAATGGTTGAAGGCAGAGAAAGTCCTCAGCTATCAGCGTCTCTAGCTTTCTAGAAACGATCAATTGCAATGCTTATCCGACATTGAACCAACTTTACAAGGTAATACCGAGAAGCAGCAAAATCCTCATCCTCGTCTATCTTTACCTTGGGCAACTTGGATTATCGCCCGTCTTGGTGGTTGGTCTGGCTATCGTTCCCAACGACCACCTGGTATGCCCACCATTACTCGCGGTCTCCAACGCTTTGAGGCTATTTTTATCGGATGGATTTTGCCTATTTCTCGACTTGTGTGTACACGGTAGATACTTATAGGTATCGATTTAGAATTGAACGTCCAAGCAGTTTTTAGCTGGCTTAGTCTTTAGGTGATGTAGTCTTTAGCTGATGTAATCTTTAGTGAATATCCTACTTAATTGGCGGAGTAGCGGAAATTACAACTAGGTTATCGGGATATAGCAACTCCTTAGCAGCACGGTTAACTTCATCTAGGGTTACAGCTTGAATGCGGCGGGGAAACTGATAAAAATCTCCTACGGGTAGATCGAATACTTCATCATTTAAAATTGCACTGGCAACACTTTCAGGCTTGGAAATATCCACAGGAAAACTATTAATCAAACTGGCTTTAGCAGCAGTAAGTTCCGAAGCGGTAATGCCTTTAGCTTGCACTGACTTGAATATTTCTACAGCACTGGCGATCGCCCGTTGGGTATCTTGAGGATTGGTTTGCATTTGAATCACAAATTGTCCTGCCCCTTGTCCCGTTTGAAAGTAGCTATAAACTCCATAGGTAAGTCCTTGGCGATCTCGAAGCTCGGTTCCCAATCGGCTCGAAAGCGTATCTCCTCCTAAAACTTGATTGAGGATCATAGCGGCATAATAGCGGCGATCGCTGCGGGTAATACTGGGATGTCCGATTAAAGTTACGGCTTGGGTTTTGCCATTTAGAAATAGTCGAGCAGTTTCTGGCTTAGGCTGCGATACCGAGGGATATTTTAATTGCCTTGTCTTGTTAGCTTCGGGTTTCCAATTACCAAACTCTTTAGTTAATAACTCTTTCACCACTTTTGGATCGAAATCTCCGAGTAAAGTCAAAGTCGTATTTTCGGGTTGATATTGAGACTTATAAAAATTCAATACATCTTGACGGGCGATCGCTTTCAAACTGGCTTCGGTGCGAATGGCATTATAGGGGTGTCCTTTGGGAAATAGCTTTTGTTGAAAAGTCCGCCGCGCTAGGCTACCAGGATTATCCAATTCAGACTTGAGACTAATCAAATTTCGTTTGAGACTGAGTTCGAGTTCGCTTTCGGGGAATGTCGAATTTTGCAAAACATCGCCCAATTGCTCGATAATCACGGGTAGATCTGAGGCTAAAAACACTGAGGATAAATTTACCCCTTCGCGACTGGCAGAAAATCCTAAATTAGTACCGCGATCTTCAAACGTAGAGGCGATCTCCAAGGCAGTTTTAGTTTTGGTGCCATTTAAAAGGTTTTGGGCGGTAAGACTCGCTAATCCTGCTTTATCTTCACTATCAAATCCAGATCCTGCTTTGATTTCACCTACTAAAGTCACAGTCGGGCTGCTGCGATCGCTTTGTAAAAGTACGGTTAAACCGTTATTAAATTTGAATTTTTCGGGGCGATCTGGAGTACGGCTTGATTCAGTCGTATTTGTAGCATTTTTAGGTAGATACTTTGCGACTTCGGCTGGATCGATCGGCTTACCTGAGGTGTAGTTAGTTAGAGTATTAGTCGCATTCCCTGTATTTGCCGTTGCCACGATACTTGTGGGTTCAAAAAATCCTAAGATCCGCTTTTCGGGATTTAAATACTGCTTTGCCACTCTCTGAACATCCGCAGTCGTCACCTTCTTAACTGCTTCTAAATAGCGATCGCTGTACTTATAATCTAATGCCACGGTTTGGTTATACCCTAATTGGCTGGCTTGGGAACTGACATCGCGATTGCCTAAAATGTAGCTAGTTTGTAACTGAGTTTGCGATCGGCTCAATTCCGCAGGTGTAATCCCATTGGTTTGGAGTTTGGTAACTTCGGCTAACAAAGCTTTGTCGATTTCTTCTAAAGATTTACCCTGAGCGGCAGTAGCACTAAACATATACCAACCTGGATCGATCATAGTTGAGGCATTACCCCCGACACTACTAACCAAACCAGTTTGCTCTAATGCCTGATACAATCGTGAATTTTTTCCAGCGGTCAATACGGTATCCAAAACATCGATCGCCGCAATATCTGGATGTCCAATTGGCGGTAGGGTTGGATAGATAGCTTGTAAGAAAGTTACGCTTCCGGGCTCTCTTAGGACGATGGGATTACCCGTAAAAGCAGGCGGAGTATAAGTGGCTGAGGCTTCAATAAATTTAGGAACGGCTGGAGCTTGAACGATCCCAAAAATACTTTCGATTTTCTGCAAAAGCTCCTTAGTCTTAAAATTACCTACAACTACCAAAGTGGCGTTATCAGGGCGATAGTAGGTTTGATAGTACTTCTGCACTTGGTCGGGGGTAAATGCCATAACATCACTGCGGTAGCCAATTACAGGTGCGCCATATGTACTTTTAGGAAAAGCTGCCGCCATCATCTGCCGATACAAACGCGTACTAGGATTATTGTTGCCACCATCTAATTCGGATAAAACCACAGTGCGCTCGCTTTTTAATTCGGCTTCACCTGCAACGGTATTGACCATGCGATCTGCTTCTAAAACCAATAGTGATTCTACTTTATCGCTACTGACCGTACCAAAATAAGCGGTCATATCATAGCTAGTAAAGGCATTAGAGCTACTACCTAAGGCACTAAGTAATCTGCCAAACTGAATTGGGCGTTCTTTTGTGCCCTTAAACATTAAATGCTCTAATTGGTGCGAAATTCCCGTAATACCGGGCTTTTCATTACGCGATCCTACTCGATACCAAACTTGGACGGTGGCGACAGGAGCGGTATTAATTTCTTTGGTTAGAACGGTCAAGCCATTTTTAAGAACAGTTTTAGTTACGCCATCTGTTAAATTGGCATCGATAGATTTAGGTTCGGGCTTGAGTTGAGATGTAATTTGACCAGTAATTTGACTAGTAATTTGAGGGGGATTTAGTGACATTATTTCGGGAGATTGGGTCGCCGCTTGAGCTTCGTTGTTAAAAAAATTATTGAGATTGAAATTCGTAATGGGGATTAGAACTAATATTAGGGCGATCGCCACACTCAAAAAACAATTCATAAATATAGGCTACTTTATTACTCGCTTATTATAGCTTTGAGAATTAATTTCAGTCGCAGCAGAACAAGTCGCCTTGATTTTTAATTTTTACATAACCGCTCATATCTAACTTTCTTTCAGAGATGCTTTTGACATCCTCCCACGGCTAAAGCACGTGGGATTCCTAAGACTCACGACTTAGGTTTCTGTTTCTTCCTATCACTAGGATTTCGCAACTGCCCTTTAGAGGTATCTCTATCAGGTCTTATGTTCGCTCCACAGACTGACACTGCGAGTCCCGCAGCCAGAATATTCTTAGCAGCATTGATATCTCGATCATGGTGACTTCCACATTTAGGGCAATCCCACTCTCTAATATTCAAAGGCAACTTATCA
>Ga0163154_10000844_pt1 | contig 47680 bp, 24 predicted proteins | sample OliLakLV19MP9P1_FD_148649 | JGI IMG/M metagenome (GOLD analysis project Ga0163154, IMG submission 148649) | Freshwater microbial mat bacterial communities from Lake Vanda, McMurdo Dry Valleys, Antarctica - Oligotrophic Lake LV.19.MP9.P1 | ecosystem: Environmental > Aquatic > Freshwater > Lake >...
GGAGGAAACTAGCCGCAGGCTGAAACGACAAACGACCTTCGCGGCACAGGGTAGTAAAAATTAATTGCGACCCTCCTCTTTCCTTGCTAAAGCATCGGAAAGTCCTGGTTCTCACCAGGACCGGAGGAAACTAGCCGCAGGGCTAGTTTCCTCCTCCTCCGATATTTTTCACCCAACCGAAGGTACTCTGGAAGTTTTCCAAAATTAGGTCGATGATGTTTTTTTCTTGGATTGGAGTAAAGAGTACAAAGTTTTCCGACTGAACTTTGTTACCGGCTTCGTCGTCACAGTTCAACCAAAATTGGTAGACCGTCGCTGGATTAAAATCTACTACTACTTCTACGTGTCGAGTATTGTATTCAACTCTCTCCTTTTCTCGAACAGTTGGCTCAGTTCCACCAGCCACTCCTTCACGATAAGTCATCAGACAAGCTGAAGGTTCATCGGTCGCCCATTCAATAATGGTCTGAATCCTTGACTCCCCTCCTGGGAACAATGTTGATTCGTTGGTTACATTGGAAATAATTGGCGCCTCAATATCACGTACCGTAATAAACTGAATTGGTTGACTGCGGACTCGGTCTCCGCCAGAGTTTTCCGAAATCACAAAGGCAACATAGCGAGTACCTAAAGTCAGATCAGCTAAGCGCATTTGGTGAGAGGTTGACAAAGTCGGTCTACCGACAGAGTTCTGCCCTCCAGTAGTTTGATCTTGATACTCAATCAAGGCTTTAGCTGGTACCGTTGTGTCCCAAGCTAAAGTGGCGGCATTTTCTTCTACTTTCAATACACGCAGATTTCTAATTTCAGGTAAGGAAGCTTTGGTTACAAACGTAAAGTTTTTACTTTCACCAGTGATACTAAAATCGTCAGTTGATCTAACTTTAAAACTATAATCAGTAAAGGCTTCTAGACCAATAATTCGAATCTCATGATCCGTAGTATCGACTCCCGTGTCAGTTTGTGAAAAAGCATAATCACTTCCATTGAAACCACTGCTTGGTGAAAAAATTACTTCGGAAGAAGCGGCACGATCAGTTGTCCACTTGATCAAAGCCGTATTGGTTTCGGGAATAACGGTCGGTGGACCAATAATGGTCAAATCTTCGGTTATGCCCGCGATGGCTTTCACCACTTCGTTCAAAATTTCCTTAAGCTCTTGTGGATCAGTAATTTCTTGAATCTCTTTTACAATCTCTTCTGTAGTTGGCGTCTCCACAGTATCTGATTGACCTTCCCCATCAGCTTCCCCAGTTTGTGGAGCACCAGTCATCTGTACTTTGTAGTCTGCCGAAATTCCCTGGTTACCATTTTCATCAGCTGAAATGACGCGAAAGTAGTACACTCGTCCTGGCTCTAGGTTATCAAGAGTGATCGAGTGACTGCGTCTTTCTGGCACGGGGATACGCACAATACCCAAATCTTGTTGGAGACTGTAGTTTACTAAAGAGTCAGCGTCTTCGTTCGTCTCCCAAGTAATAGTCATCTTGTCTTCCGTCACATCATTGACTTGGACATTAGAAATCTGAGGTGGATCACTTTCTTGAGCAGCAACTTGAAAGTGACTCACTGAAAAAAATAGTCCAGCCAAAACAAATGGAGTGATTATTTTTTGTAACTTAATCATACTGTGATTATCATAGCACTTTAATTAACGCCAATAGGGGTAAAGATGTTAGTACCGGAGTGCGCCGCATTACTAGCTGAAAATGGTATAAAGATTCCCCAGTACACATCGGTCTCGACTGGTGGTGTCTCAATTACTGGTTTACTTAGATTTATGTCTAGTACCACTGGCGTAGAAGTTGAAAGATCCTGACAACTAACACATGAGTTATAGGTGAAAGTAGAAGTAGCTACTTTCTGTTGGTCGGCAGCAATTACTGATGAGTTACCATCGGACAAATCAGTACCTTCCACATCGACATCGATTGGCACGTTACCGAGGTTTATTACCTTTGTGGTTGGGTTAAATGATCCGGTGTCTGTATTTCCTTCGAGTGAACCGTAGTTAATCAGCGAATCAACTGATAGTGCTCTAAGAGTAATAAGTTCAACTCCCGGAGCTGAAGCAAAGTCATAACTAGAACTAGTATCTTCAACCTCTGAATAAGCCAACCATTCTTGACCTTCATAGGGCAACACGTCAGTTGGATCGGCGTGGAAGAATACATCAACCTGACAAGAAAGCGTACAGCTGTTTCCAGAACAAGCAGTGAAAGTACATTGATTATTTTCAGTGGTAGCGACATAACAATTATTATTATCTGGTGTACAAGCCGAACCAGCACCACTACGATAGACGGTAGTGGTAGCCCTGACCATGTCTGAAAAGCCGTTGAAGTCAGTTACTGTTCCTGAAACAGTAACTGGTGTAGTAGTACCGGGTGTCAAACTTATATCCAGACCGTCATTTAATGTGATCGCGCCAAAAGATGGGTCAAACTGAAGACTAAGTTCGGCAACAGTATTGTAGAAATCTAACTCATTGCCATCATTGGTCACTCTTAGACAAAGGGCGTCGGTGGCATTTACAGTTGGTGAAATAACGTATTCAAGCTCAGTATAGAAACCTTGATCTATATCTAATAAAGTAGTCTTGTTACTAGGACTGCTGACAATTTTACCAACCATAAATTCTCCATCGGTTCCAGCTAAGAGATCAGTCGAGGCTCCTCCGTTTATTACTGAGCTAGAGGTCGCCATACAGACTGGTGAAGTTCCACAAGTTGCTTGAGGTGGTACCGGAGCATACGATACGCTACTGACTGATTCACAAGTCGGAGCGGCACCTTTTAGAGCATAATCAAGTCTTAGTTCTTGATCGATAATATCTAGACCTGAGTTTTCAATACCTACTCGTAGACGAACTGTATCGCCCGGCAAAGCGCTTCCAGCAGCATTCAGAGCTGATCGCCAGCTAGCGCCACCAAAGGTTTGTTCAGCTCCTACATAGACAGAAGGTCTTCTTGGTCCAGTTGCTCTAGAAGTGAAGCTATCCCAGGAGCCGTTATTAACCCAGAAAGAGAAACCATAGCCACCAGAAGAATAGCTGCTATCTGTCACTGTGGTTGAAGCTACTAAAGAACCTGAAGGATTATATAGATAAGCTGTTAAAGAATTATTGGTACGCCAATCAACTTCAACTTCATACCAACCAGTTGCATAAGTTACTGTCGTTGAGGCAAGCACTGTACCTGAAGAATCATTATCTTTAATATTTTTCACTAAAAGCATACGGTCAACTCCAAAACGCTGTAGACATAATCCAAAGTTGTTACTGACAGACTGGAAGCCAAACAAAGTACAAGCATCATCACCATCGGTGCTGACATATTGCATCCATCGAATAATTTGTCCTTGGGCTACAGTTTGACTTGTTCGATATAGACCGTTAGTAGTACGTCCAGTTTTGTTTGAGGCCTCTAGGGCGTAACCGCCGCCATAGACAGGGGTCGAATCAGTTTGGAACAAACCAGTATCTCCACTATATTCGGTAATATTATTATCTTCAAAATCGTCGAAGGCATTGAAGGTAGCGCTACCAGAACTAAGCGAAGGAGCTGTACTACTACCGTAATACATTTGTACAGCAGTAATAGAAGCAGCTGGAATATTTGGCACTCTGACCCAAACGACAGCGTCAGTACTAGCCGTATATCTGTCAATCCAATAAGGAATAGTTGTCAAACCATCATCACTAGTGAAGCGCAAGTCTTCAAAATTTGATCTCATATCACTATCGTAAGTAATCGCGACTTTAATAGCTGTAGAAGCATAACTTTGAGCATCGTCATTATCAATTCGGATGCGCTTTCGATGTTCAAAGCCTTGGTCAAACCACTCGCTAGTAGGAGCCCCTTCTCCACCATCGTCATTACGCCATCGCACTTGAGTCTGTTCAGTCAAAAGACAAGAACTATTATCGAAACGTATCGAACCACAAGCATCTATTCCATCAATGTCGAAACCTTCTCCACTAAGATTTCCGTAATTGCTAGTGAAGCGCCAAGCATTGGCTGTCTCACCAATTAGATTGATGTTATTGCCTGATCTGCCCGTAGTAGCGGTAAAGCCAACGTTGTTAAATATCTTCGACGGATTCGCGTTTAGAGTAGTCGAAGAAAGAGTAATTAATGATCCAGTATTTACTGCCAAATCATAGTAACCATTGGCTAAATTGGTAATAGTTGATAGCTCACTTAGTTGCAGACCATTGATATCTAGGTGACGGAATTCATAATGATCGGCATTTAAAGTTCCACCCGATACCTTCATACTATAGGTACCAGTAGCTTGATTTTGGATCGTCGTCTTATTTGTTAATTCACCAATAACTTGTAGCGAGCCTGTAGTTACGGTTGTTGTAGAATTTTGTGCCATAAAGACCCGGGCTTGTCTGCGGCTACCACCTACCAACACAGCCCCGTCAAAGTCATTAGCATAACTCCAGTATTCGGTACTGGTGGCTAAGTTTAGATCGCCAAAAATATAAAGCTGTCCGTCCGCATTGGCATGGTCTTGAGAGTAAAAAGAACTTGAGGCGCTCAAGGTCGTGGTCGCGGCACTACTAAACCAACTCTTGATCTTAGTATTTGCACCAAGAAGCAGAGTACTGTAGACATCTCCACTATTAGCCTTACTGTTAATACTGTAGCTGCCGCCATTTACTAGTCTAAGTGTAGTTCCGGTCCAAGTAGTGGCTACACCACCAACTGAGTTGGTAAATACTCCCCCAACAGTAACTGTCGCACCGGAGTTCACTGTTAGAATATTGGCGTTAGCAATGGTGAAATTGTTGGTGGTAGTAGCACTAAACAATGTATAGCCACCAGACGGAGCTCCAATTTGTAGATTGTAAAAGGCGCTACTGCCTGGGTTTATTGTCCGCCCACCGACACTTGAGTTTAGCAGTACTGTTCCAGTAGCATTATTGAAGGTTCCTCCAGTTGCCGTAAACGAACCACCGACTGAAGTCGTACTGGAAGCCAATTTGACTGTTCCACTAGCAACTTCGAAGTCATTAAGGAAAGTGATGTTTGAATCTGTTATAGAGTAGTTTCCGCCGCCAGTAAACCTGACAGCATGAAGGTCTGAAGTACTGGCTGTGATAGTGGCATTGCTATTTGAAGTCATGATTAAATCACTAGTGTTGTGATTTAGAGTTCCAGAAATCTTTTCAAAACTACCGCCAACTGCCAAATTACCACTTGGCAAAGTCACGGTTCCACCAACGATCCTAATACGACCAGTTGAAGTGGCATTAGTGTCAGTCATGCTCCAAGTAGCCGGACCATTGAAATACAAAGGACCAACTGATGTGTTATTGAAGCGAACTGTATGTGATGACGAAGAAGCATTGAAGACCAGAGGCGCTCCGTTGCTAACAAAACTACCACCAGTAACGTTGAAGGCTGCGCCAACTGTGGTAGTAGCAGTGACAAAAGTTACGGCTCCTGCTGATTGAGTATATGAGCCAGTGAGATTCAAGGTGATGTCAGTCATGGTCAAACTACCGCTGCCGCTGACGTTTAGATTATGAACTGTTGAAGCGTTGATATCAAAAGTTCGAGCCGCCGCAGAAGTAGTGAGATTTATAGTTGAACTAGCCGCCGCCAAACTAGCACCGGTATTGAAGATTACATTGCCGCCGACCGAATGACTTTCTGTACCAAAGGCTCTTAAGACAGCGTTGGTTTGTGCTTCCAGGGTACCGTCGTAGTCCGCTCCGCCTCCGCCGCCGCTGAGGGTGACGTTTCCACCTGGAGCAAAGGTCTTCCCTGTCCAAACAATAAGTTTTCTATCTGCTGGCAAGGTCAAAGTGTCAGTCGCAGCATCAACTGCCGTAAATGGGATGTCAGAATCGTCACTACTATCCCAAACAGCCAGGTCAGCAATAGTAATTGGATTGGTATTTTCATGACGTACCACTATTCGGTTTTCGTACAGATGCATGTTACTGATAGAAGAAATAGGCGCAATACTAACGTTAGCCGCCTTAGGTGTTTCCCCATTGATGTACAAAGTCAAAGTGTCGAGCGGGCTGAAAGCAACACTAGCAATTGAGTAAACTCCAGTACCAGCATTACAAGTAGTGTCATAAGCAGTCAGACCGGCTACTACTAAACGAATATTATTGGTTGATCCATCACAGACTGCAGACACGCCACCCACCTCATTACTATAAACATTTCCAGCTACAGTAATAAGGGCGGCTGAGTTATCCCATACCAAGTAACCGGGATCACCAGTTGGATCATTGTCAAAGTCTTCTCCGGCAATGTTTCCGATGTGGTTGGTAAAGCGCCAAGAACTAACAGCGGTACCAGTAGCTGTCACGTTCACTGGACTAGATGCTCCCGACTGATTGAAGACGTTGTTGGTAAAGTTTTTAGCTTGGTTGGCATTAATAGCTGTACCACCCACAGTGATAGCCGAGCCGCCATTAATTTGTACAAGATGATCGGTTCTTGAGAAATCAGTCACTGTTGGTGCTCCGGCAAACACAACTCCTGAAGCACCAGTATTTCGAATTGTAGCGCCATTCCAATCAATAGTAGCGCCCGTACCAAAAGTGATTCCGTAAGTACCAGTTCCTTGGTTTTGAACTGTACTTGACGCACTTGATGAACCAATGACAGATAGTGAACCTCCTTGCCATAGAGCAGTTGTGCCGCTGGCCATGTAAACATTAGCTATACGTTCACTACCTCCTGATAGATTAGTACCATCAAAGTCAGTAGCATAACTCCAGTGATCGCTTCCGGTAGATCTTATTAGTTGACCCCAAACGTACAAGTCACCAGTGACATTGGTATGATCTTGTGAGTACAAAGATCCGGTAGTGGCCACGTTGTAAGCTGAAGCTGATGAATTCCACAATCTAACTTGCGTTCCGGAACGAACATTTAAGGTATCGTAAATGTCATTAGTGGAAGAGCTATTGATTGAGTAAGTACCAGTACCAAACAATGCCAGAGTAGATCCAGTCCAAGTGGTGGCCGCACCAGCTAAAGTATTGGTAAATTGTCCACCAACAGCCAAGGTTTGCCCTGGACTAACAGTAAAGTTATTGTGATTAGTTAGTACTAAATTACCGGTAGTAGTAGCATTATTAGCGAAAGTGAAATCTCCTGTTCCGTTTATTAGTACGTTACTAAAGCTGGAGTTGCCTGCATTAATGTTAGTGGTTCCAGTACCAGCAAAAGTAGTAGTTCCAGAATTACCAATAAAACTACCGGCATTGGTCCAACTTCCAAGCAGATTTAGTAAAGCTGAATTACTGGCTCCGATAGTTCCGCTAGCTGTAATGTTAGTATTGCCTCTAACTTCCAAAATAGTGTCGTTGGTATTTAGATCAAAAGTAGAATTAGTGCCACCACCAACAGTTAGATTATTGAGGACCAAGATACCAGAACCAGTACTGGTATAGGTTGGCGAAGCAATTCCAGCTGACAATAACAAATTGTAATAAGTCATCGAAGGTACAGTAGCTCCAGCTCCACTAAACCGGAACAAACTAGTGCCTACAAGTAAGTTGCCGTTACTAACCAAAACTGTTCCCGTACCTGCCAAGTCCCAAACTGAACTTCCGGCATCTAGGAAGTGAGCATTAGCGATTGTTAGACGACCGGAGATCGTGGTAGTAGCCGTACCGGCTGGAGTAGTGGTGCCAACTGTTGACCCATTTCCTAAAATTAGGTTATTGAAGGACCAGGCAGTGGTGCCGCCTAAAGTATTAGTCCTACTTAGCGTGGTCGTACCAGACCCGAGTGACAAAAGACCATTACCTTGAAGTGAACCATTGATAATATTGATATCACTAGTACCGGTCACAGTTCCGGTACTGACATTCATATCACCCAGAACATTAAGTGGCGCTGATATATTCCATCCTCCACCAGCACCATTAAAGTTTAGATTATGGAAAGTAATTGGATTTACTCCTGTAATACTTTTACCAGTAGTGGTTGCATTGAAAACAAAAGTTGAAGATGCGGAAGTCAGTATTGAAGTTGTAGCCATTACTAATCTTCCAGCCAGAGTATGAGTTTCTGTACCGCTGGCAGTAAAGGTAGCGGCCGCACCCAATTGTAGAGTACCTTCCACTGGTGAAGAACTGGCATTTCCAAGAAGCGAAACATTACCTCCAGGTGCAAACGTAGTTGAAGCAAATACAAACAAACTGTTTGAAGCCAAGACCCTAAGAGTTGTTGAGCCAGTAGTGGTAGCGATATATTTGATATCACTATCACTATTAAAGTCAAAGGAAGTCATATCGGCAATTGTGAGTGGAGCGACATCTTGATGCCTGGTAATCACGCGGTTGGCGTAAATATGCATGTTGGTAATATTGGCAGTTGGAGTTTTTGTTACCACTGTTCCCGCTACCCCACCGTTGGTATTTAAGTAAACCGTTATTTTTGGATCACCGACATAATTCACTCCAGTGAGGGTGTACGCACCAGTAACTGCGTTACAAGTTGTTGAAGCGGTGTATGAACCGCTGTTCACCACTACCCGAACATTAGGTGTTGTACCGTTACAGGTCGGAGACCCTAGAGGAGTTACTCCATCATCTGAATAAACTATGCCGGAAATAGTAATGCTATTTGAACTATCATCAAATCGAATTGAACCTGGATTTGCATCAGTGCCGTCAAAGGCTTCACCATATAGATTGCCTGTCCCTTCACGGAACCAGATAAATGAAGATGAAGTTCCCATCATAGTAACGTTAGTAGCAGTACCGGCAGTCGTTGTAGCAAAACCAATTCTGAAGAATTGCGCGGCTGGATTTGTATTTACGGTACGAGTATCAACTGTAATTCCAGTGCGCCCTGGAATAACTGTAAAGAAGCCATCACGGAAAGTGGCCAATGTTGAGGATGAGACGATTTGGGTACCGCTAGCATTGGTACCAGCTACCCTAAAGTGCTCGGCGGTAATAGTAGTATTTGAAGCATTAAGGGCAAATGCGCCAGCGAGTGAGTCAATGGTGGTTGACGCAGCCGCACTACCAACCATATTTAGCGAAGAACTAATAAATGAAATGAGACTACTGCTGGCGACGCGCACATTGGCTTGTCTGACACTACTAGTGCCTAGTGTTACTCCATCGAAGTCGGTACCGTAACTCCAGAATTCGGTGCCAGTGGTTCTAGTGTAATTACCATAAATATTTAGGTCACCATCGACACCAGTGTGGTCTTGTGAGTAAATAGCGGACGTGGTTCCCACCGTAGAATAATTATCAGCACTACTATTCCACATTCGAGAGACTGTGTTACTAGCTGAGAGCAAAGTACCGTAGACATCTCCAGCGTGAAGCTTACTATTTAGATTGGTAGAAGTACCACTTGTGAACAATAAAGTTGAGCCAGTCCAAGTGGTATTCGCGCCATTGGCTGCATTATTAAAGTTACCCAAGGCAGCTAAGGTACGTCCACTTTGTAAAGTAAATTGTGAGGCGTTGGTGAGGTTAATTGCTACCGTTGCGGTGGCATTTTCAATTATCGTAAAGTCACCGCCAGCGTTATTAAATTCCAAAGTAGCAAAGGTGGAACTACCGACTGCTATAGTTTCAGCTCCAGTTGTTGAATTGAAACGTACTGTTCCAGAGTTGGAAGTAAAGATCGCATTGTTATCAAATGACCCACCGACTGAGAGTACTCCAGTTGGGAATACAGAATCACCTCCTATATCTAAGGTGAAATTACTAAGAATCGTTGCGTTAATATCCATGAAGGTGCGCACCGTTCGATTCTGCACTGCAGACACGCTATAGAATGCCGTGGTACTGGCCTGATTATTTCGTTCAGTAGAAATCCAACCTCCCGTTCGAGCTACTGATGCAATTCGGAACTCATCAATTCGCCCATCGTGGAATCCACCGTGACCACTACCAAGATTAAATCCTGTCAGAGTTACGTTCGGATCATTCGGAGAGCCACTAGTAATGAGTGCGCCATCCAGGTGGATACTCATCGTCGACCCAGAAGCACCCTGAGATACTAGCCCAACGTGTGTCCACTTATTACGGTAGGCAGTATATGAGGTTGATACACGGCCTGGTACAGCAGCTGGACCAAAGTCCCAGTACAACACAGCATCACTCCATGGACCATGAGCAGCTACCCGCTGTCCGGCTGAGTTTGCAAAACCGAACAAGTTTGAAGTTTTTGTTTCAGCAGTTGTCACATTATTCCAGGCGGTCACGGTAATGGTGTTGGTAGCATTGGCCCACGCAAACCCGGTGTCGTTCAAAGAGTCATTAATTCCGTCAAAATCAACACCATTACCAAGTACACCAGAAACACTATTACCTACACCCATGCCTCCTGCCGATGTGAGGTTACGACCATTTACAGTACTATCTACCATCGTAGCAGCCGGACTAGTTCCTAAGTGATACACGGCCTCATAACCATTAGTCCAGACGTTATTTCGTCCAAAGGTTGACGTGGCCGCATAGGCAGGAGCACTGGCATTACCATAATAAATATGGAATGTGGTATTAGTGGTAGAGCTGACACTTGGAGCTTTAAAGTGTAATTCTCCTGTTTGTGTACCAGTATTAATAGTCACCAACTCATACGGCACTTCAGTAATTCCATCACTAGTGGTTATTCGTATATCAGTTCCACCCGCTTGTACCGCCGTAAAGAAGCTCGCTGGTAAATTAGCCAGGTTTACATACACTGGAAAATCAGTCACTGTTGTTGGTACTTGGCTACTATTAACAACTATTGGCAGACGATTGGCCCAGAGAACATTGTACCAAGACCCCATGGATGTTCCTCGTGTGCGTAGATTATTAAAATTTGATCCGTTAGTTTGGACAACATTTGAATCTTGGACCAATAGAATAACTTCTCCACTATTATGAAGGAATGAACCTGAGCCAGTCAAACTGAAATCACCACCAACGGTGAGTGTACCAGTAGGGAAAGTGACCGCACCTGATTGAATTCTAAACTGCCGACTAGTGGTAGCATTTGCTTCTGAATATGCCCAGCCGCCAGTTCCTGAAAAGACTAAGTCGTAAAAGGCATTGAGGAAGGCGGTGCCTCTTTGGGTAATGGTGCGTCCACCACTATTGCTTGTCATACGTACCTCACCATTATTATGAAGGAAAGTTCCTCCAGTATTTAGGAATGAAGCACCGATGGTTGTCGTGCCAGTTGGCAAAGTTACCGTTCCGGTTGCGATTGTCATTGAACCATTAAGAGCGAGCGTAGAAGTGCTAAACGACCAGTTACCGCCAACGCCAGTAAATGAAAGATTATTAAAGGCGGACACACCACGGTTGATGGCACCAGTTGAAGTACCAACAAAAGTGACCGTACCACTTTGCGGAATAAAGGCATTGTTATTTGTCCAGTTCCTGACGACGTTAATGTTAAAGCCAGAGCCAGAAGAATTTAAAGTGTCGTCAGCGCCAATTGTGACTGTCTCAGAACCAACGTTACCTGCTAGCGTAATTGTTTTGGCAATACCATCAATTACTACATAACCAATATTGGTACTAGAAGTAGCTGACTTAGCGTCTCCCCAAGTATTACTGCCACTACCGGCAAAAGTAGTTGTAGCGAGTCCAGTCATGTTTCCGTTTACTCCTAAACTCAAATTACCATTTATAGTTACAGGATGAATTGCTCTGGCTAGCGAACCAAAGTTAATTCCGAGATTGCCATTTACTTGTAGCGGTTTGCTAATTGTCCAAGCGGCATTTCCACTTCCCTCACCAAAAGTAACGTTGTTGAAGAACAAAGTTGTCGAAGCATTATCAACCGTAAAGGTAGATGACGTAGCAGTAAATATGATTGTTGATTGGCTTGGATTAAATATTCCGAACTGACCCCAGAGCCCGCCTACTCGCAAAGTGCTGGTCGCAGGATTAAAGGTACCGTAGTTATTAAATTTAATGACCGAGCCATTAGCTCCTGGTGTGTAAGTGGTACTAGCTAGAATAGTTAGCCCGGCGTCACCACAAGTACTTTCCACACAAAGGTTAAGTGCGTTACCCGCCGTTACGTCGAAGAAGATGTCTTCGTTGTCAGTATTTTTATATAACTCAATATCAGCGTTGGTGATAGTGGGATTATCTTCTGAACCAAGCGTAAGGTGTCTTTCACTCAAACGTACGTCGGAAATATCTCCAGTACCGTCGTACTTAGTAACAGCTACCGCTTCTTTATCGCCATTAGCACCGACGATAAAGACAGTGACGACGTCTCCAGCCGCAACACTGACATTTGGAATATTCCAAACTCCAGGAGTGGTTGAGCCAGTCCAGCTCAAAACTACACGACCTGGTAAACCTGCAGCACCGTCAGTAGAAAGAGCGCCGCCCAAACCACCACTTCCAGCGCCGCCCGCATAGTCACTATCTCCAGAATTGCCGGACATTGTTCCGCTACCACTACTGGTTGTAGTAGCAGTAGCTGCTGGAACTACGTATGAAGAACCGCCGCCGCCGCCAGCTCCAGAAAATACTGCATCTACGCCGCGCGCTCCGCCGCCGCCACCATAGTACCCAGAGCCTGCGCCGCCTCCACCAGCTTCAGCTGTAGCACCTCGGCCAGCACCGCCTGCGCCACCAGAGAGTGAGCCGCCAGCACCACCAGCACCCCCACCTACTCCGGAGTCACCAGCACCACCGGCAAAAGCGGAACCGTTAGTAGAAGATCCAGAACCAGTACCGCCGGTACTTTGCGTACCACCTAAGCCTCCAAGAAGTGGTAGTCGGTAGCGAACAATGACTACACCCGAACCACCACCTCCTCCGAATTGGGTGACAGTATTACCACCCGCACCTCCACCACCGCCGCCAGTATTAGCAGTTGCTGTCACACCATTATTATCACCAACATTACCAGCGCCTCCGCCTCCTGTACCGCCAGCTCCAGCCGAACCGGTATTACGCTTTCCTCCACCACCGCCGCCGCCAAACCAACCAGAGGCGCCAACACCAGTACCAAACCATCCACTCATATCGCGACCAGTTCCGCCAGCTCCACCTAATACCGTGGTTCCATTGATACCAGCTAGCCAAGCACCACCTCCACCACCGCCACTCTGGCTATTTACAGCGTTGGAGTTTACACCTGAACCACCCAAATTACCTTGGGTAGTGGTCCCACTTCCTCCAGCGTGGGAAATAGCGTTTACGTTACTACTACCTCCACCTCCTCCTGAGGCACCACTGACTCCCGTTGAGCCATCGTTTGGCCGGTCGCCACGTTGACCACCACCACCCCCTAGGGCGGTAGTACTCGCAAACGTTGTGTCCCCACCATTTTGTCCATTACCAGTTGAGGTGGCTGAGGTATTATCGCCACCGGCACCACCAGCACCGACAGTGACACTATATGAATTTGGAGCAAGTAAACTACTCATAAAGCGGATACCACCAGCACCTCCACCACCGCCACCATAACGATATCCACCACCACCAGCACCACCTCCAACTATCATTGTTTCTATGGCCCGACTACTAGAGAAGGTTTCAAATGTACCACTACTATTAAACGTATGGAAACGATAACCATTTAAATCAGTAGTGCTACCACCGGTCGCAGTGAAACTGGTAGCAGAGTCTGACGCTCCACCGTTACCACCCAGAAGTCCTCCGCCCACGCCACCAATCCCAGCTGCTGGTAGATACGCACTTGTTTCAGGGCGAAGGTTGAAACCAAAGTGACGACCAGCATCACCACCAAGTGTCGCTTGGTTAATGGTTGGAATACCGAGTGAACCGACACTGTTTTGGGGAGTACCATCAAAACAAAGGAAGATAGAGTTATCATTACTTAAATCGGTAGCAGTGTAGAAATCAGTTTCAACACCACTTGGTACATTACAGGAACCAGCGGCGGTACCCCAGGTATTATCATCAATCGACCCTCCAACAAATACCATCATGGTGTTCGGTACGGTACTAGTAATGTTAGAACCGGTATATAAAGTATTGGCAGCCTGTACCGCGTTGGTAGTTATTTGATCAAAAGGATTACCACTTTTTGCTACACCGCGGAACGCCCAAATACGCGCGGTAAAGGCATTAGCTGAAGCATTGAAAATTGGTGGTAGCAAACTATCTATACTGCCTTGTCTTTTCCACCACACAGTTAACCGGCCATTACTGTTGGTAGATGAAGAAAACTCAGTCCAGCCACCGCAACCAGCACTAGTACACGTATGATCGAGCGTTCCGGTAAATGAATGCGCTACTGCTATCAACACATCGTCCGTTTCAATATTAACGGGTAGTTTTGGTTCGCAGGTACCGTTAATGACGCCACACGCCTCACCAACCCCCGCGTATCCAATACCGCCGCCGCCGCCTCCGGCTCCTCCACCAGCACCAGAAATTGCCAGAGGTGTAGACGAGCGATAGAGTCCAGATAGACCACCACCACCACCGGCACCAGCTGGTACTCCAAACAGTCCTGGGCCGCCCGCTCCTCCTACTCTGACTGTAAGATTTTCGACTGGAGTCGTTGTAAATGTGCCTTGCACAAATCCACCGCCTCCTCCCGAAGCGCCGATTCTTGATATACCGCCGCCGCCTCCAGCACCACCAGCACCCCAGGCTTTTACTGTTAATTCTGTTACTCCAGCCGGAACAGCGAAGGTAGTGGTACCCACAGTATTGAAAACAGCTTTCTGAGTACCGAACGCACTTGAAATCTCGGCAGTCTTACCGACTTGCAGAACTCCATTTACTGCTACAGCAATAGTACCTGAAGCCAAGGCGGTCATTTGGTCGTACGTGAAGGCTAGTCCAGAAACTGAAATTCCTTCCGACCACTCTACCGCCCACTCATTGAGGGTTGGACATATAGCACTACTGCAGATGAACTGCGCTTCAAGCTGGAGCTTTGTATAGACAAGTGGATCTAGGCTTGAAATATCAATTGGAGAATTGGTTAGACCACTACTGTTACTAGGAATTTCAATATCAGGCACCAATGTAAAGACGTCCGGTGCAGATTCATAAAACACTTGATACTCAATCACACTACTACCTGGCGTAGTATCGTCCCAATTAATTTCCTGCCAGCGCGGTGAACCCCCGTCAGCAAAATCGATAGTGTCAGAACGAATAGAACCACTATTAAAACTCGGGAAAATTTGTGCCGCCATATCAAGCGAGCCGTCAAATGGTGTCCCAATAACAGATGGATTAGTACTAAACTGTTCACGCGCTGTCCACGCAGTTCCATTCCAGCGACTATGTTCATACCGGTCATTCACGTCGTCAAAGAAGACGGTGTGTATAGTACCATCAGCGCCCCTCGTGTTAGTGACTGTCCAAGAGTCTTCTATAGTATCGAGTGTTTGTTCACCTTCAAAGACATCGGGTGATGAAGTGGAAATTTGATACCGAGCATTAGTAGTATCTGAATAAGTCACCATCAGATTGCCGGTGCGTCCAGAGGTAGTTTCGTATGTACAGTCTATCGCTCGCCCACTCACATTATTTGAGTCAGTAGTGAGGTTAGTTGCTACCCCCCAGGCGGCACCATCCCACACTTTTACTCCAGCGTACGTTAATCCAGCAGCGGTATCAGTGACGTAGCAAAGGGCCAGATTATCCGAATTAGGATCAGCGGCGAGATTACCCCAATAGAAGCGACGCGTCAGTGGTTCAGTTAAGTTAGTTGACCAAGAACTTCCATCCCAAACACTGTACCTGAAACTATTAGCGGTATTATTGTTTACCACTAACATGGCTTGTGAGCCATCACTGCTGTAGGTTACCGCCACTGAATCAAACGAATTAGACACAGAGTCTGCAAATGAAGTTGAATTGCCCCACGCTGAACCATTCCACACTTGCGCTTCAAAGTCAGGGTTTCCAGCCGTTACCTTATGAAATCCCGCGACAATTTCGTTACTGGTTGGATCACTTGTAAGCGTGACCCACTGACAAGTTCCACCAGTAGAGAGACTAATTGATGAGGTAGCGCTCCAACTGGTACCATTCCAGGTCCGGTACACTGCGTTATTTCCTTCACAAGCCACTGCCATAAGTCGACTCGAATCAGTCTCGTAGGAAATATCAAATGCACGCCTACGCACATCAGCACTTGGGATTGAATCAACCAACGTAGTGAGATTGCCCCAAGAGTCACTTTCTGAATTGTAAATCTGAAGGGTGACTTCTTGGTTAGTAGCCTGGACTCCAAGCGCGTATTCGGGACGCAGCGGAGCTGCTTTAGTACGAACCCAACGAGCTGGGGCACCAATAATTCCAGCACTAGCTAGGTTACTCCAACTGTTGCCATTCCAGGTTTGATAGCGCGGAGAAATTTCGGTCCCTTGTCCAAACACTGTAAGAACACCGGAAATTACGGAGGTAATCCGCGCACTGGTTGGAGTCCCTTCGATATCGTTGGTTGTGTTAGTTAAAAACTGTTCACCAACTGTCTGATACCAAGCCGGGACCACTTGAGCAGTGTTGACGGTAAAGCTAAATGGTTCCGAGTATTTTGACCAGACGCTTACCCCTGCTGGGTCTTTAGCTCGCACTCGCCACCAGTAGGTAGTGTTGTTATTTAATGCCGTCTGCGGAGTATAACTAACTCGTTCACCGTTATTAAATGGCGAAGTGTCAGCTGGAGTGATTTGGTTTAAGAAACCTGCACTACTTTGAGAATTAAAAGTAGTTGATGAAGTAAAAGTGTTTGTAGTAGCCAGCTGAATTTCGTACTCAATGTCATCACTCTGTGGGTCAGTGGTAGAGAAACTAAGAGTGGGTGTGGTATCAGAAGTTTTGGCATTATCAAATAACGACACCAGGCTAGGGACCTCAATCGTCTCCGCCCACTGCACTTGCCAGTTTTGGTGGCGCGGATTTGTGTCCGTACCAGAATGAACAGCCTGTAGTCTAAGCACCCGATATAAAACCGGGTCGAGTGCCGATAAGTCTATTGGCGAAGCAGTGAAGCCAGCACTATTGCCAGTCAATACTGAGTTTGGCACTAACGCAAATTCATTTCCAGACACTTTGTATTCAACTCGATAACGGATTGTGCCAGCTCCAGTATTAGTAAAGCTAAAATCTCCCCAAGCATTACCGATTGTACCTTTGTTAAAATCAATTTCAGTACTAGTAGTTGTAGCTGCAGTACCACCTGTATTGATACGAATATCATCTCCAGAGTAGTTGGCCACAGCATTATCTAACTCATTGGTATCAAACTGCTCAGCTAAGTCTTGGTACCACGTGCTGACTACTACACTAGTAGTAACAGTTACGCTGTTTATCTGCGACCAATTACCATACTGCCCAGAACCAGCATCGTCGCGAGCTCTTACTCTCCAGAAATAAGTAGTACCGTTTGCAAGTAAGGTGGTTGGAACGAAACGAATAGTTTGACCAGCAGTATAAAGACCCCGCTGCGAAGGCTGAGCTAGGTTAGTAAATTGTGAAAAGCTAGCGTTTGATTCTCGTCTTATTTCTGGGGAAGCAAAGCTGATATCAGAACTTACTTCAATCTCATAGGAGACATCGTTCCCAAGATCATCATCAGCCGCAAAATCAAACCAAGGTGTCGTTGAAACGAGACGCTCATTATCAAAAGGTGTGATTAAAGTCGGAGCTAAAGGTGGTGCATTGGTAATCAATCTAGGATAGCGAGTGTAATCACTTAACAAAGTACCGTTCTCGTAGACCATCCGGAAACAATAATTAGTGTTGGCGGCAGCCGCGTTATTTTGCAGTACAAAGTCCCACTCACTTTCATAACCAATGTTTAAAGCCTGCTGATTCTCGCGGGTCGGGTTTTCTTCTACATAGGTCTCAGGATTATCTGACGTGGATAATAAAGTAGTAGGAATATTTTGACCATTTCCTACCTGTTCTTCGGCTGAGAGCACATAAAAGGCAATTGGGTTGGACTGATTATTGTATTCTGTAGTAAGCCAACTGGTTGGCCGAGCTACCGATGCAATACGAAATTCATCAATCCGACCATCGTGGTGAACACCGCCAGCTGGATTATTACTTCCAAGAGAAAATCCAGTGAGGGTTTGGTTCGGGTCGCTCGGTGTACCACTGAGGATAAGTGCGCCGTCTAAGTGGATACGCATTGCTGCCCCTGAAGCACCTTGCGACACCATCCCAACGTATGTCCACTTATTACGGTATGCGCTGTAAGAAGTTGATATTCGACCAGGCACACCCGGTGCACCAAAATCCCAATATAAATTTGCGTCACTCCACGGCGCATGAGCAGCAAGCCGTTGACCGCCAGTTTCAGTAAAACCAAATAAGTTGGAGGTTTTTGTTTCTGCAGTAGTGACGTTATTCCAGGCGGTTACTGTTACCGTATTTGAAGCATTTGGCCAGGTAAATCCCGCATTCGTCAAGCGGTCATTAATACCATCAAAATCAACCCCTTGGCCAAGCACGCTACTCGTACTATTGACGATCGTCATACCACCATTGGTTGTCAGTGTTCGATTATTACTGGTACTGTCAGTCATATTACTTGCTGGACTGGTTTGCAAGTGATACACCGCCTCGAAGCCGTTGGTCCAAACATTATTTCGTCCAAAAGTCGCACTGACGGAATATGCAGACGCAGCTGGATTACCATAATACAAAAAGAATTCAGTATCTGTTGTAGAAGCTAGATTTCCTTTAAAGTGCAACTCGCCAGTTCTTGCGATTGTGTTTATTGACACCAGTTCAAAGGGTACTTCAGAAATACCATCAGCTACGGTCACGCGGACATCATCTCCATCAGCTTGCACACTAGTAAAAAATGAGTCTGGCAAATCATCTAGATTTACGTACACTGGAAAATCAGTTTGTGCTCCGCTTACTAGACTGTCATTGACAGTAATTTTTAACCTTCTTGTCCAGCTCGCATCTAGCCAATCAGAGCCAACTATGGTATTTGCCGAACCACGCCACACGGCTGTCGTACTACCCACAGCTCCTACATCAGTCCAATTTAAATTTGGCGAACAAATATTTCCAGCGGCAAATTGTAGTTTAAAAATCTCCTCAAATTGCGGCAAGTTCACATTGGAACCTAATATGGAAGTACGTAAGCGGATTGTTTGACCAATATCAATCGCCTCATCGGAAGACAGTGATTCATTTTCGTCCACGTCTTCGGTGCCAAGTGGCCATGGGTCAGTTGGGGTAAGAAAACTTCCGTTGGTAAACCAGCGGTAATTATTTTGTGCCAGTCTTGGCTGTCGCTCCCACGTCAGCTGCCACTCTTCTAGGGCGGCACTGGAATTACCTGAAGTCGTCAGGTTTGCTTCTAAGCAGATAGAGCTGTAAGTAGTAGTCGATAACCCAAAAATATTTATCGGTTGCTGCGTCACGTCAAAACCAGTGTCATTACCGGCCAGCGCGCCATTTGGAATATAGGTGTCGCAGGCAGTACTGGCGGTGTATTTTAGTCTGATTTTAACATCCGTCCCTAATGGTTCGGTTGTTGAAAATATAACATCACCCCAATTAGCCCGCCCAGGGACGGCTGAAAAATTAATCGGGAAGGTGGTAGCGGTTCCTTCATTAAATTGATTACGCTTTGGTGAGAGCCAAAAAACTTCACGCGGAATAGTAGAGATGTGAGAGGCGGTCGACTCAAGTTCTACTTCATTTGACCAAGTGGTACCATTAAACTGACTGCCATAAATACTACGTGGTACGTCACGCTTAATTAGATTTGAAACCAAAAGACCATCAGCGGCTATAACTGTTTGAATCACTGGCACTCGACCAAGCGAAACCATAGTCGCCTCAGCTGACCAAGTTGTACCATCAAAGAATCGATACCGTGGCTGAGTACGGTCGGCATACGTAACTAGTAAATTACCAGTTCGTCCGGGCGCTGTTTCATACGTACAATCAACTGGTTTACCGCTACTTTCATTACCATCAGTTGACAATATCGTGCCGCCGTTCCAACTACTGCCAGTCCATATAATACTCTGGATTCTTCTGCTCGCACTTGAGTCAACAAAACAAAGAGCGATATCATCCGAATATGGTGACGCCACCATCTCACCCGCATATTTTCTAGCACCGACTGGCTCGAGAGCTGGGGTCGTCCAAGCCAAACCGTCCCAGATTGTATATTGAAATGAGTTACTATAATCAACGGCCACAACCGCTTGAGTACCGACGCGGTTGTAACTGAGCTGGATTGATTGCAATGTATCTGAGTTAGAGATACCGAAAGTAACACTATTACTCCATGAGCTTCCGTCCCAGACCAAGGCCTCATTATCGGGATTACCGGTCCGTTGGTGCATAGCCACCAAAATGATTTCGTCAGAGGCAGGATTTGCAGTAAGTTCTAACTGATAACAAGCTGTAGCCTTAGCTAGAGTAATGGTTGAAGTGGCACTCCAGCTGGTGCCGTTCCAAATACGATAGACAGCATTATTTCCATCACAAGAGACAGCTATAGCATCACCAGAAATGCTTTCATAGGTAACAGCTACTCCGCGAGCGGTATTAAGTGCCACTGTACTCAGTTGAGTTAAACTACTCCAAGCACCAGTACTCTCAGAATATATCTGCGCATGAGTTTGATTGGAGCTATTTAAGGTCACCATGGCGTACTCATCACGACTGGGAGCCGCTTCTGATTTTATGAAGTTGATAGTTGCGCCAACAGAAATAGCACTTTTCTCTGAAGCCCACGCAGCGCCATCCCACAGCCGGTAGCGTGGAGTTTGTGTAGTACCTTCGCCATACACCATCAAAACATCACTTGGCGGATCAGCGTCTACTACGAGCGAGTCCTCGTTGTCAGCTAAGATATTTACCAAACTATTGGTTGAAAATTGCTGCCCCTTTGACTGATACCAGCTTGGAGTGCTGGCCGCAAGATCCACCGTCAGACTCTGCGTGGTTGACCAGTCTCCGTACTGACCTGAACCAGTAACGTCATTCGCCCGTACTCGCCAGTAGTAAATAGTGTTATTAGAAAGAGCATCCCCAAGTGACAACTGGAATCTGATTTGTTGATTTTCAGTATAAGGAGAGATTGCCGAAGTGGAAGCAGTATTAGTAAAGCCACTATCTATACCGGAGTTACGAATCACCGAAGAAGTAAAACTGGAACTAGTTGAAATTGAAAATTCATACTCTATCCGTGAAGCACCATCGGGGTCACTCGCGGTGAAGAGGAAGTTTGGTGTCGTTGAAGCAAAGCGAATGTTATCAAATGGTGTCCCAAACGAAGCATTCACTTCCGCTCGTAGATTTAGTTCGGCTTTCTTCCATAGGAGCAAAGACGCGTCAGTAATAGCAGTATGTACAGTCGTGTTACCTTCCCGCACAGCCGACACGGTCACTATTTGCCCGGCCGTAACTCCAGCTAATTGGTATACCAAAGCTGAGGAGGACTCTCTATGGAGATTAGAAGTATTACTAATCATATTGCTCTTTGTTTGGGCACCAGTTACCTCCACTCCATTTACTTCAACCGTAACCCGAACGTTGTTCCAACCACCAGCAGCTGTAAGCGCATCATTAAATACCAGCACATAATCACCACCCTCACTAAGAGTAATTTGGTGGTTATTGGTAGTGGTTGAATGTGAATAGACCACAGAATCAATGATTTGTTGGTTATTCCATTGAATAGCCGATTTGGTAGCCACATTCCAGTCAGTGCCTGAAACCAGTCTGTTACCGCGCAAATATATAATGTCTTCAACTGGCAGTTTTTGTACAAAGATTGAGCCGGTGAAGCCAGTAGGTACTGTAGTGGTGCCGGCAGTGGCTTCCTGTAAGGTTGTAATTGACAGAACTTGATTTGAACTTGTGGAAACAACAACCCCTGACCACTGAATTGATGAGCGAGTATCATTTTCAGCTAACCCAGGAAGTGGTCCGCGCAAAAAACCCTGCATAAATTGGCCTGTCGGTACCTCAGCACCGTCTAGTAAGACTCGACCTTTTGGACTAACGTTGGCAACATTACTCGTAATAGGGAGATTAACATAAACCATATAGGCGCCTGGATCGGAGATGATTATATTTTCAGGATTGATGGTATCAGAGTGGACAAAACCAGTATCTTGCCTGGTTTCCGTCCAGCGCAGAGGAAAAGAGGTGGAAGCATTGAGATTATTTACTGAGTTCGTCGTACTTGTTGCCGTAGCCGAAAATACTCCAGCTGAAGGTGCGATAAATTCGACATAAAGAGTGGCTTGGCCTGTAATATTTACAATATCACCAGCCACAATCGTAGTAAGGGCCTCTGTGAAGACCTCAACGTAATCATTTGCCTGCAAATCGGTTAGTAAAAAGTGTAAGTTGTTTGATGACTCATTTTGATTATTAGCAATAATCATCATTGCACTCCGACCTACACCCTGTGGCACAACTACACCATTGACGCGCACCTCAGCTCCAATGCGAGTACGTCGAGCATTAGTGTCTGTTCTTTCAAGCGGTAGAGTAAGAGCTACGAGATAATCTCCCGATTTACGAATTACTAGACGTTCGGGATTAGTAGAAGTAGCGTGAGCATAATAAAAATTATCTAAAGTAGAAGTGCTCCAGAGCAACTGGCTGGCGGAGTTATTGAGGTTAGCGCCGGACAATGTCTGTGTAGCAGTAAGTCGAGCGACTGCTCCAAGGGCGTCGGACGCAATTTGCCACTGTCTAAGCTCTTTAAAACCATCCATATCAAGTGGTCCAAGCAGGAACATATACGGAGTGATGTCAGGCGCGTCGAAAATATAAGTCAGCTGTAATTCAGCACCCTCTTCCATTATGACGTCTTTCCAAGTCAGCAAGGTAGCGTCGGGCAAAGTAGTAACTTCGGCCCCGCCGGTATCCTCAAAAATAAATCCTCGCGGTACCCGCTCGACAATATCGCCAGTAAATTCTCGATTGGCTGTTATATTAAGAGTAACAGTATATGGTGCTGGTGGATAGATTCGAGTGGGAGCGGTTCTTTCAATATCAAAAGGAATATATTCACGAACCTCAAAATGATCCTGGATACTATGCACAACTTCCCCATCACGATTCAGATGCTGAAGCTGAATAGTGTAGCGACCGAGGGCATCAGCATCTTTATAATAGGCCAGATAGTCTGGAATATCCGTGACGTTATTTTTGCCACAAGCGCCCGACTGCTCGACTGGCAATTCATGAATAGCATTGTTTGGATCGACCACTTTAAGAACTAGATTAGCGTCACAAATAGTATCTCCCTTATCAGTCAAGGCCGCTAGATTGAGGGTTACATCCTCACCAGGGAAATACATACTCTTGGTCGTATTCACAGCCAACACACCCCAGTAGAATTCAAAGCTATCAGCATATAGTGTTTCGTTCTCATCAATTACAAGCTCGACTCTATATTTTCCAGGCACCATTTTTTGTGGCTGTTCCATGAACTGTAATGTCCAAGTTTTATCTTCATAGTATTCAACATTTATCGGAACAGTCATGACCTCACCACGCGAATCGATAACCCGAACGGAGTCAACTTTGTATTGGTTTTCACTAAAGAGCGCAGTGAGCGCTCTTATTAAGAAATTTTCTTGCGGAGAATAACTGAGGGTAAAAGATGGTAACTCACTCATTGCTGGATCAATATCAGCATTATTTAGTTCATGAAACTTTGGCGCTTCAAGTTCCCGATCATAATCTATAGCTCCAGAGAGGAAGTCTGGGTCAGTTTCTTCATAGAATTTGGCTGAGTTCACTTCTAGCCACAAGCCTTCAACATAAGCTCGTTCGAGGTAAGATATGTTTCCTTGGTAAGAGAGTCTAACTTGAAGGTTCGATAATTGACTTTGATTTGATGGTTTTTCAAGTGAGATCAAGAAGTGTCCACCATTAATACTATTGGAAATCTCGTCATCAATATCGATCACAGTAGCTACCTCCCACGAAGAGACTTCATCATATTTGTATTCGACAACAAACCTTTGCGGGCCGTCTCCAGGATTACTCTTTGTCTTTGCGGCCAAAGACATCCTGATCTGAGCCGAAGAAATAAATGTCCCACTCTCAAACTCTGGCATGGAGAAGCTAGTAAAGATATTGCTGTAAAGTTTACAGTCCGGATCAGTCCCGCAAGCTTCCTCGATAGTTGGTTGCACATAAACAGAATCAACTTCAGTTGAAACTTCACCATCTGTGGTTGTCGCTTGACCCACTTCGCTAATCTCATCAGCTTCAATTATTTCATCATTTATATTCTCTATTTCAGTTACTGAGTCATCACTTAAATCAGAATCATTTATGATCTCTATTTCTTCTTCAACAACTTCACTTTCTGGAGTAGCTTCAGGAACTGTCTCAATTAGTTCTGGATCAGGCTCGACAATTTCTGTAGCTGGTGATATTGGTGTATCGATTATTTCTTGAGCTAATGGAAATCTAGTCTTAACTTTTGCAAAAAAATTAAAATTTAAGAAATCAATATTTCTTGATGATACAGACTCTGCTTCTGTGGTCGGAGCTGGAGCTGGAGCTGGTTCTGGAGTCGGAGTTGGTTCTGGAGTTGTAGATTCACTCTCACCCAACGGAAGTTCCGCTGGATCAGAATCTGAATTTTCAGTTTCAATCGAATCGAGATTTACATCGACTGAAGAATCTACACTATCATCTGAAGACTCGGGTGCTAGTGAGGGCAAATTTACTGGTATAACCTTAGGAGATATTGCTTCAAGATCCAAATATGCTGAGTTAGTTAAGGAAAAATCTTGGTACAAGGAATCCTCATTTAGATCACCAATTAAAATATTTTCAGAACCAATCCAAGAGTCTGAAATTACGCTACCAGGAACGACTATCAACGTCTCTATGACATAGACAGTCCGATCGATAGAGGCGTACACAAAAACACCTAAAACAAGGCTCAAAATAGCAAAAAGCCATTTCGTTGATTTTTGAGTGTAAGACTTGAATCTCATTACATTACCTCCCCGTGTTTTTAAGGACACGGAGTAGATTTATTATACCGCGTACTCACTCAAGAGTACGCGGTATAATCTGTTTATGTGGGGATGAATTACTTTAAAATAGCCTTTACATCATTGATTTCCTTTTCAATCAAGGTCTCTGATACTTCAAGCGCTTGATTTAGTCCTTCGACGGCTTCTTTTTCATTTTTTGACAGCCGCTTTCGTTTAGTGATTGTGTTAATTTGGTCGTAGATTTCATCACGTAAAGCTGAGAAGATCTTTTCCATTTGGTCTTGGACCTCTCTTGTCTCACGGCGCAATTTTTCTTCTTTAATCTTTATTTGATTTTTTTCGTACCAAATATATACCATCATCAGTATAAGAGTAACGATTAGGAAGAAGATGAGAAGATTAACAAAAGTGAAGTAAACCCAGAATGATGTTTCTTCTTCGACAACCAGTGGCTTGATCCAGCCAGCTGTAATCAATATGGCTTTTGTACTTTCTCTTAGATTACCAGCCTTGTCATAAGCTACGATTTTTACTGTATAAGTACCATCCTCCAACTCACTTAGTAGATACCCAAGCTTCGCTTCGTCAGGAGTAACTCTAAATGGCTCCTTATCTGCAATAGTCAGTTCGTAATAAGCGACTCCGGAAGTCTTGTCATCTGCTCCAAAAGTAATCAGAGGGAAAGAAGATGGTGTGGTTCCAGTCTTAACAATGATATCAAACATCTCAGGCGGAGTGGAGTCGATCAGGAGTTTTCTATTTAAAGTTACTCCCCAGTCAACCTGGTTCTTAAATCGTATACTTAAGTATTGAATACCATCTGTCACAATATCACGAGTAATTCTGAATTCATCTACCGGTGGCTCGAAGATTGAAGCCTTGTTTAGATTAGGGACATTATCACTAGATGAAGAAATTTCGATGGCTACAGCGTTTACATCAAAAGGTAGAGTCCAACTAAAAAGTCCCTCTGTACTCTTATACCAAACTTCAGCATCCAGGAAAGCTGGTGAGCCAATTTCAGGGGCTCGTGGTGGGTCTCCAAAAATGAGGGCTTCTTCAGAATTATTTTGTGACGGAGTCGTTGGAGTGGTTGGTGTCGGAGTAGGCGTTGGTGTAGGAGTTGGTGTAGGAGTTGGAGTGCTCGCCGCCGCTATAGTGAAATTGGCTGGTGCAGAAGTTTGGTAGACATTCGTTCCCTGACCATCAGCGGACAAGACTGAAGCGTTAGAAAAGCTGACAGCTCCAGCCCCTTCTTTCACCGCTCTAAAAGTAACGCTAACTAAATTTGAAGTAGCAGAAAAAGGTGCTGGACTTCCGCCACCAAAAGAAATGGTTCCGGCACTATTAGAAAACGTCGGCTCTACAGTCCAGAGAGAAAAAGCTGAGCCAACTTTAGAAATGCTGACCACCGTCATAACTGCTGGGTCATACTTCAAAGTTGCTTCTACGGCATTTATACTTTTGCCAGCGGGAAGTACTCGTACTGCACTAGTGAAAGTTTGACCAGCACTGAACGAACCCGTACCAGGGCTTAGTTGCAGAGTGGCAGCTTCAGATATCTGTGGAGCAAATAAAATTGCGCCCAGTATGAAAACAAAAACAAAACTTTGCTTTATTATTGTCTCCAGTTGTAATTTAATTTTAAACATAATTTATCAAGGTACTTTTTTCTTTACTACTTCTTACTAGTAGATCTCTTCCCTTCTTGCTTTACTTTCAATCTGACTTTCTCTTTCTCAGATGATTTCAAAAGCGGTAGTATTAAAATAAGAACTCCATTTTTAATTTTAGCTTCGGCCTTTTCTATCTCGACACTCTCCGGCAAAATAATGCGCCGGTAAAAGTCTCCCCAGACGCATTCAGAGGCAAAGTAAGCTCCTTGCTCCTTGCTCTTCGGGAAGACAATATATTCTGGTCTGATTCGTCTTCCCTCAATCAAAACAATATCAGCATCCCCTTCAATCGACACATTGATGTCGTTCATGTCAGCGCCAGCTGACTGAGCATAAACCACGATCATCGTTTCCGTCTGATAAACATCCACAGCTAATTGAGCGACTTTGTCCACCGCTGTCTCTTCCGAGTCAGACTGTAACGATGATTGACCAGAGCGAACTCCGCGGTTTTTTAATCTTTGTAGAAAGGACATACCTAAACATTATAGTATCAATTACTTTGCATTTTTTGCGTTATACACAAAAGTGAAAAAATACCCGTAGGGTATATTTTGAACTTTGTTCCGGATTCGACCTAATTTTTAATGACTGAAAGGAATATAAAAATGGAAATGCCCTTGTGGTAGACCTTCCCCGGGAGAATCCCTGGAACTCGAAGACGAACGCTCAATCAAAACAATTTTTGACCTCCCAAGGGCAAATTCCTAGAACAAGGAACTTAATTCCTAGTAAAATAAAATTTTGACATTAAGATTTTTCTCCCCTTGAGAAAATCGCTGGAGCTGGCACTCGAACGCTAAGTCATGTTTATAGAATTTATCCGGTCCAGTTGAACAACAAAATAGAGAAGTCGGTCAAACTAACCCTACCATCACTATTTATGTCAGCTGGAGGATCAGAGGCGCCACCAGCAGTATTCCACCAGAAAAGTAGAATCGAGAAGTCGACCAAGTTTACTTTTCCATCTCGGTTTAAGTCGGCGTTAATAGGACGGGCCGCTGACTGCCCAACTCCGTATAAAGTATAGTTAGAAAAATTTGTGCTGACTCCCCCTTCTTGTACTGACTTAGCGCGTGCTTTATAAGTGCCGATAGAGAAGTTGGCAGTTGGCACATTGAGTGTCCAGGCACCATCACCATTTGCAGTGGCTGTAAAAACTTGCCTTGAAGCTGGAGTTTTATCTTTTTCATTCTCGATTGAAACAGTAGCGTTTGGCTGAGCGTAGCCATTAAGTGTCAAAGTGGCTCCAGGATTTACTGGATCTGGAGTGACTTTAATTGTCGGTGAAATATTTATATTTGACAAAGATGAGGTTCGTGCTCCTATAACTGTAAAAGACGTACTGAAAGTAGACGACCTGGTCTGAGCCACGTCGACTGCATAGACTCCAAAAGTATAAGCGCCCCGAGCAATCGCATCGATAATAATAGAATAGGCGCCGTCATTGCCAGCCCGTACACTTTCAGCCACTTTTCCATCAACTAATGAAAAGACTGTACTTCGCGGTAAAGCAAAACCAGAGATCACTACCCGTCCATCGCCACTTCTAAAAGGAGCATCCGTACTTTCAAAACCACCACCCGCGGTACTGCCAGTGCTACCACCCGAGCCACCGCCACCGCCGCCGCCAGAGCCACCGCCGCCAGATGTACCTCCTGTTGTTGGCTGACCTCCGTCAGCTGATCCAGTTTGTCCGCCACCACCATCACCGCTTCCAGTTCCACTATTGCCTGTACCAGTTCCATCACCATCGACGTCTCCATCAGTATTGGAATCTCCGGTTGGAACCGCACTCACTGCAAACTCAATTAAGTAATCATCAATATTAAAGTTACCTTCGTCATCTATACACCGAATATAAAATTGCTGCAGGGAATCAGGAGTCACCGGCACTACCACAGTGTGGTAAATAAGCCCGGTCCCAGTAAAGGTGTTCACCATAGCTGAATATGCCGTACCAGGAGTCAAAGAATACTTACAAACAGCCAGCTCATCAGTTTCAAGGAAAATTTCTACGTTTAAGGTTACTCCAGTAACAGTACTTGATGGTGCCCCGTTAAATCTTTCTGGCGGTATCTCTTCCGTGGTATCAGCAGGTCCCACCCCTATTTGCTCAACAAGCGATATCAAAAAACCAGCATCAGCTACCAGTCCACCATCGTATACTTCCACTTTAAATTTCTTAGTTCCTATAGTCGAATCATTAATTATTCCCTTTATGTCTGCCTCTATTGTTGTGGTACCAGTAGAGGTACTAAAAGTCACACTGGCGACTAGTGACTTGGAAGTGTTATTTCCAATGCGGAGCTCCAAATTGGCTCCACTAGAAATACCAGTTGCGGTGTTTAGAGTGTAGCGGATCATACCTGGTGTACCAGGAAAAATCTCCACCAGGTCATCACTAGCAGACAAGACAGAATCGGAATCACGCAAGACATTGTTGACCTTGAGTTCAACGTTTCTCTCGGCAGCGAAATTACTGCTATTCAAAATTTCAAATCCGGAGTCAGGTGTGATTTCAATTACAGACCCTGGAGAAAGATTGGTATTTAAAACAAAGGAAAAGGTGTGGTTTGAAGCAACAGAAGGGACCGAGTCACTGATGGTATTTTTATATTGATTAATGTTTCTAGCAAAAAGTAAGTCCGGAGATACAGCTACCACAAAAATAAAACACAGGCTAAGAACTGCAAACAAGCACATCCAGGCTTTAATCACTGAATTCATTATCATTTATTATAACCCGACGTCCGAAGACAAATAGCAACTTTCGCACAAATATAAATCATGAGAAAGAAATTTGACTAAAACTACAGTCTAGACCGATATTCATACTAATTTGATTTTAATGGAGTTATTTAAATGTATTATTAGTACTTTTTAGTTACAATTTTGAAATTAGCTTTGACAAAACTATGAATCGTGTTATTTAAAAAACCCTCATGATAGTTATATATTTAAGGTTGAGACGTCTATCCACTATAGATGATTATATAGTGGTATCACGACATGTATATTTTGTTCAAATCTCTCTGAAATAAATGATACTCCCCAGGACAAAGCCCTGCCCACACTTCATTTCATTACGTTCGGTGAGGTATCTTTCTGTGCTTCGCTCAAGATTTATTTGAAAAGCTTAGGTTTTCAAACTTTCCGAAATGAAGACCCTAGGGCAGAGCCCCTGGAGAATTACAGTATTAACCAAGTTTCTACCTGACGCACCTAAACCCCACAGCGGCACCGGAAAAATCTGGAGCGGTTTCAGCGTGGACAGTATAAACTGAAGCGTCATCTCTGCTGCCATAGAAACCGCCTCGAAGCATGCCATACGCTCCTTCGTCTGTTGACCAGAAGTACCCCTTATCCAGTTTTTCATTTTGCAGAACAATCGCCATCCCGAAACTGTCTACTTGGGCCACATAACCATTACCAGGCAATTTTCTACCTTCATAGACACCAGAAATAACGTCATCACTCACCCACTCCCAGGCGTTTCCAACCGTATTGAATACCCCTCCGGCTGATAGACATTCTGGGTTCTCATTTTCAGTAGCTATTCTGTTGGTATTTATATTACAGTCTTCAGTTTGAGTCCCCAAGCTAAATTTATACCATTCAGCGGCCGAGGGTAATCTCTTACCACTTCTAGTACACATAACCTCAGCTTGTTCACGATTAATAAAACGCCATGGTGACTTCTTGGCATTACTTTCAGCTAAACATTTTCTTTCAGATAAATTGGTCTCAGTATCAAACTGGTTATTAGGGTCTCTAACTAGACAATCATCTGTAGCTGAGACTTCATATTTATCGACACAGCTAAAAGTCAGTGTGGCTGGAAAGTGAACCATGCCTTCATCACAAACGTTTGTATCAAAAGAAATTAGCTGTCCCAGCAATGTCCCACTCTTACCACCAAGCGAGTCAGTAGCATCAATAGAAAGAGTAGTGACTATCAAAGCAGCTAAAACAACTCCAAAAATTTTTAGAGACTTCATCCATATATTGTACCGCAAAAATTGGAATTTATTTAAGAGGTAGCACACATCTAAAACCAACAGCAGCACTTGCAAACAAGGGTTCTGCTTCTGCATAGGTAGAATATATTCCTCCCCTTTCTTTACTACCATAAAAACCGCCACGCATCATAATATAGTCTCCCTCTTGTTTACTCCAGAAATAGTCATCATTATATATAGCGCTGGCCACCATGTCAGTCTCTAGGGCGACACCATTACTGTCAGCCAATGACACGAACCCTTCACTTGGTACTAGTCTTTCGTCGTAAACTCCATTTGAAATTTTTTCGTCGACAAACTCCCAGACATTACCGACGGTATCATAAGCACCAGCACCAGACACGCAAGCCGTCATACTGCCAGTATCGCTTAAGTCACTATTTAAATTGCAATTTTGAGAACTGTCTGGAGTTCCCAAGCTGGTGGCAAACCACTCCCCAGCACTTGGCAAACGCATATTTCTTTTTGCACACAGTTGTTTCGCCTGAGATTGTGCTAGAAAAGTCCAGGGCAATTCTCCATCTACGGAGACAGGTTCACAATCAGCGTCACCAATATTTATCGCTGTCTCGGAAACCCCTTTTGGTTCATTGTAAACACAGCCGTCTCCAGGACTTACCTCATACTTATCTATGCAAAATCTTGCTTCGTTATGAAAAACTTCTACCATCTCATCTGGGCAACTTTGTTTGGTCAAGTGATTAGCAAAAATTGAAAGTGCTGTCTGTGATGATTTAAATGTATCGGTAGCATCAATAGTAAAACTTGTAAAAGTAATAATACCTATAGTGACCAAAAAAAATCGCAAAGAGTTTTTAAACCTAGAGCTCATACTTATATTATACCTTGAACTTCTTCAAGTCTTAGATATCTTTAACACAACGGAAGCCGACACCAGCTGAAGAGAAATCTAGAGACATGGTAATATTTTGCGAGAAGATTCCCCCATCATCTTTACTGCCATAAAAACCGCCGCGCAAGATTCCTTTTGTCCCCTCTTTGTTTAGCCAGGCATAGTCCGCTCCAAAACTAGAGTCCGGCTCTTCTCCTGTAGCGCGGACTATTCCTCTTTCGTCAACTGAAGTTACGTAACCCGACTCTGGTAAATCTTTGTCAGCGAACTTACCGTCAGTAGCTACCTCGTCCATCCACTCCCAGAGATTTCCGACGACGTCATAAACTCCAGCCGCACTTACACAATTATTAATTCCGGTTTTACTAGGCTGATTTTGAGAAGTTGGAAAGCAAGTATTGACATTTTGGCTTCCTAAAGCAATTTTATACCATTCATCATTTTTGATTAAGCGCTTACCAGACCGCGCACAAAGTTGAGCGGCATTAGTATATGAAACAAAACTCCAAGGTTTTACGTTTGGAACCGATACTGCTTTACATGAAGCTTCAGAGATGTTTGCTTTAGTCTCTTGATTGCTTTCTGGGGTGGCAAAAATACATTTAGAACCTGGACTAGCTTCATACTTATCTATGCAAACAGAATAATCACCAAGCAAAAATAAGGAGGAGTTGGGCTCGCACACCTTGTCGGCATTACCTAATGAACCAGAGAAACGTCCGTCAACCCCGGTCAGTTCATCACTCGCCATAATGCCCAGTGTCGAGATGACTGTGGCGAGAGTTATAACTAGAGCAATTTTAGGTAGGGAGCGCATTTTTATCGTAATATTGTGGACGATTACTTCTACCTCGATTGTAGTCTAAGGCGTAATTGAGGACTATCAAAACCAACAAAATAAATAAGATAGCACTTAAAAAGAAAGTTGATTTATCAAATCCGGTTCCAGATTCATTATCTCTTAAATTAACTGCGATAAGTCGTTCTTTTTGTGTCAGTTCGGTTTCGAGTTCAGTAATGCGTGCCGTGAGCTGATTGACGTCGTTTGGAGCCACCCCGACCGTGACTCCGACCACATTGGCCACATGAAGCTGAGTGAAATTTGATAGTTCGGCAGTTGTTTCCGAGACCAGACCACTATCAAAGAGTAAAACTAAAGCCATCACACAAACCGCTATCCTCAGAAAACTATGATATAGACTATTTTCTAGCGAATGATTCATAGTTATATTTTACCACTAAGCGAATAGAAGCAGAAGGACGATGAAGAATAGTGCTGCTAGAGCCAACATCGAAATAATAACTAGTAGGAAAGGAAATTCATTTTGTCTTCGTGAGCGGACCAGTCGTCTAGTACTGCCTGAGTTCGCTATTGTCATTGAACGTCTAATGTAGAGCTTTACTGTGATGAAGATCACGATAAATAGCACAGCCAGGATCACAAGTGCAGTAAGCACAATATTGGTTGGTAAAATCCAGAAGGTTACCGTACTAGAAAGAGTACTCATCTTCCCCTCAGATCCGTAAACTACACTGAGAATAGCCTCATAGCGACCAAAGCCAGGACTCTCATCCTCCCAGACTACAGTATAGTCTCTAAAGCCAGAACTATTGGCTGTCTTAGGAAAAATAGCTCCCAGTGACTCATTAAATTTTAGCTGAGCGACTCTTTTACCAAACATATTCACAATTTCAAGCGGACCAGTGGGCTTCACTAGAGTACTCCCTTCGTTTTCAATACGCGCACTGAACTCTACATTAGTAGTACCATAAATATATTTAGAAGTAGAAAACTGTCTAATCCGAGCCAGCTCACTCACCTCTCCAGCAATTCTAATAGTGATGATGTTGGCAACTTCATAACCAATACTAGCTCCTGAAGAACGTAAGGTTGGAGCATCAACAGAAATAACCACACTACCAAAGTGAGCTCCAGGGCTCACATCCTGAGGGACAGTGATTAGAAACGGAACTTCAGATGAGCCTCCAGCGGGGATAAAGACTTCTGATAAACTCAAAGTGATCCAATCACTTAACTCATAACCAGTCTTAAGTGAGTTAGTGTCAGCAAAGATTGGCACCCCGGCACCTCTTACTCCTATTATGTCTCTAGTAGATAGAAAGTAAGTTTGGTCTTGCTCACTTAAGTTTGAGACCTTCACTGAAAATTGCTCAGACTGACCAGGTTCAAACTGTTGTGGTGGATCGATAACAGCTGGCACAATTCCTACTCCGGCACTGCCTTGAGCAAAAGTGAACTGAGGTAAAAATGCTACAGATAAGATAATAAAAGAACCGATAATAAATGCTGTCGACGACTTAATTTTTAAAGATATATTCATAGTGTTTATAGATCAATCTTAACATTACTAAATGTATATTTTCTTAAATATAAACATAAAACAAAACCGCCCGAAGGCGGTTTTGTTTTATGTGAACTAAGACTAGAAAGTCGGAGTTGCAATATACATTAGAGTTGTATTGTAGTCATCTCCCGCTTCCTGAAGTGGTGAAATTTGTACTTTGTAAGCAACTCTTGCAAGACCATAGTCTTGTGTTGTTCCGTCTGCTGGTCCATTGTGAGTAAAGACAGCTCGTGGAGTAGTACTAGCCGCGACCCATCGATCCCCGCCTGCTCCAACGTTGAACTCATTTGCATTTAGAGTTGAATCGTTAGAAGTAAGACCCCAGTGACCCCATGTGTTCTCTAGCAAAAGAGAATTTGTTGGAGCTGACCAGGCGGTCGGTGTGTTAACATATGTACCATTACTGAAGCCATCGATATCAGCACCTGTTGAAGATTGTAGGTTTGAATCCTGTTGAACTGTAACCACAAAGCCATTCCTAGCATTTGTTGTAACGTTTAGCTGTTGACCCATTGAGTACGGAGTGTTGGCAGCCAGAACTCCGAAAGGAATAGTAGTAGCAGTAGTAGAACCAGTCGTTGATTCTCCATTTACAACTGTACTTGTGGCCAATCCTGAAACTACGAAGTTAAAGGTTGTGTTTACAATTGCTGTAACTTCAACGTAATTAACAATAGCTACTCTAGTACGGCCAGTGTCTGCCGTAGCATTAGAAAGTGCTAGTTGGAATTCATGAGATTGAATTAAAGCTGGATTAGTAACTTTTGTGTTAGCAATTACAATTCTAACGACTTGTCCTGCTGTCGCAACTACGTTGTTAAATGTAACAACTTGTCCTACAGCAGTAAATCCTCCTATCGTAGCAGGAACTGCGTTTGCAGTAACTGTAAGATCTCCACTTACAAGAGTTGATACTCCAGTGAAGCCGGTTGGGAAGGTCACTGTAACTGTGTTTCCTGATCCGAGAGAAGATCCTGCTGGAATCGTGAATCTTATATCATGTCCAGAGAGCACACTTGGACCTGAGTCAGTTAGTGTATTGCTAATAAATGTAAGGTTAGCTGCTTGTGCAGTACTATATACTCCGATTGACCAGAGGACAAGCGCACACGCAACGAGCATCGCAACTACTCGGTGCGTAAAGCCAACGTTTGTTGGTATTACGAACATGTTTTTATATATTAAATTTTTTAAATAACTTTTAGTCTTGCGATGCTTTATTGCTAAGCAAAACTGCCCGGTTGAAATTTTCTGTGGAGAAACGCGTTTGAAGTCTTGTGAAAAAATCAGCCGACCTTACTACGTTATTCCAACCGTCTGCAAACATTATACAGCCAAGAAAGACAACTTGTCCGATTGGCTGTGTTGATAACTTTTAGGGAAACAGACAATGGGTTATTTAGTAGCTATATTTATATAGTTTTTAGTGAGACATTGGGGACAGTCTCTTTAGGTTCAGTAAAGAACAGATGTCCTAAATTGCTTTAATTTACCCGGCTAAGACAAGTTTAATATCAGACCACTTAGTCGTATAGGATTGTGATCTGAGGGCGCTAACTTTCTCAGTTTTTTCTTTCCCTGTCAGTCCTAACTGCACTTTATTTCGACCTAATTTTTTATTAATACTGTAGACAACATCCGACAAATTACTGGTCTTAATCTTGAAATCTAAATCATCCTCAAACAAAACAAGATTTTCCACATCATTGGGGACTAAGTGGGAGAATAAAACGCCAGCTTTCTTATAAGGCACCCCTTTAGAAAAAGCTTGTCTGAGGAGCTTTAAGGCCGTCTCCTGGAGTAGAAACAGGTTGTTGGTACCCTGAATAAGATCCACAGTATTGGAAGCTCCCTGAAGGAAAAAATCACCATGTCTTGAGGGCGCGATGTAAACCTGCACGGAGGTAGTAATTAAGTCTTTTTCTTTTAAATTGAGGGCTAATTCATGGACATGCTTCTTAACGGCAGTCTCCAAGAAAACAAGGTCATAAGACTCTTTTTGAAACGAGCAGCTGCTCATCATACTCTTATTCTTAGTTCTCAATGAAAGTGAAAGTGAATCATCGCCTGATAATTCTAGCTTTAACCTTGCTCCTTCTACACCAAACAAGTTTTTAATCACCGGATCTTCTAGTTTGAGAAAATCCGAAACAAAGCTAATCTGCTTTTCATTCATTTGTCTGGTTCGACTTAGGCCCACGCCCCAGATTTCACCCATCCTTATATCGAAAACTTTTTTAAGCCATTCTTTTTTAGTCAAAACAAAATGTCCATTTGTCTTTTTAGCGATCGTGTTAGCATACTTACAAATTGTCTTTGAAGGTGCACAAGCTATCGAGACCGGAACCCCAACCAAAGTTTCCACTTTTGTCTTTAATTCAGAGATAAATTTATCTGGATTATTAGATTCAAAGATAAAGAAACATTCATCTATTGAATATATCTCCATCTTTAAAACCGATTCATTCACCACATCAAGGACACGTTTTGATATATCGCGATACAGAGGAAAGTTGGTTGTAAAGATATTGGCTTTTATACTATCAAGTCTGTCCTTTATCTGAAAATATGGTGCCCCTACAGGGACACCGATGTCCTTTACTTCTTTTGACCTAGCGACAACGCAACCATTCTCTCCCGAAAGGACGGCCACTGGAAGGTTGCTTAAGTCAGGTCTAAAGAGTCTTTCGCATGAAGCGTAGAAATTATTACAATCTAAGAGGCCGAGGTACTTTTGGACCATGACTCCCTATTATGCCACAGCTAAGTTATCCTAGTCTCTTCTAGAACAGTTTCCAGATAGCCTGATCTTCTTCCCCATCAATCTTAAACAAAGCTATCCCCCTGATATCGTGCTTTTTGGCTAACTCTATTTTGCTGGAAACTGCTACGGCGTCTGAGTAGGTCGCAAATCTAACTGTCACTTCTTGCTTGGTAAGGTTAGCAAACAGTAGGGCTCTGGCTGAGTCTTCATAACCAGCCGCCGTGCCTTTTGGTACCGGCAAAGCGCTTAAACCTCTAAATGGTGAGTTGTTTGGGAAATAGCTAAATACAGCTTCTCCTCCAGCTGAGCGTCCGAGTTTTACTTTATAGTCTTTTTCCAATTCTTTAAATCTTGGCACATTGAGCGTCCCGGCCAGAGTATAGTCGCGATACCAGTCTGGTGACACTTTGACGTCCCAGGCTCGACCATAAGTCGGAATTCCTAAGAATACTTTATCTTTAGGAAAATCCTTCAAGGCTAAAGTCAGAACTTTATCGACCCATTCAGAGTCAGCTACTGGCATATATGGCACACCCGCTCGTTTCGTATTTAGCTTTAAGTCAGCTCGTTGCTGATCATAGGCCATAATCTCGATTCGATCACAGTATTCACCGATTTTTTCATAATCATTGGCATACTCCACTACTGAAGGTACAACTTTAAAACGAGAATCAACTGGAGTTCTAGCTTCTATCGCGCAGGTTAGTATCTTGCTGCCCAGTTTGTTGTTTAGCTCCTTTAAAAACAGAGAGAAATCGTCTTTCGTTTCCGCTAGCTTTTGTTCATAATCAATATTCACTCCGTCATACTTCCCCTTCTTAACTAAACTAACAATGTCATTTATATGTGCTGTCCGTAGCTTTTTGTCACTTAAGACCTTGTCAATTTCCGCTCCATTAAACCAAGCAATAGTGGGTATCACATCCACCTGCTTCTTTTTTGCTAGCTTAATAAACTTCGTCCAGTGACTGCTCCTTAGATTAGTCTTAGCTATGATCTTGTTATTGGCATCGATTTCGTAGACAAACAAGTAGGCAGTATCTAGTTTGTCGATATTTTTAGTAGCACTTTTAATACCCAGCTCGCCTTGCCACCAAGGAATCCAGCCAGAAACCTTAAGGTCAGAAGCGAGAACTGACTGCGGCACGAAAAAGACGGCAATTAACAGAAAAAAAACCCAATTTTTAATGACTGATTTTTGAAACATGAAATATGATAGTTATACTGTAATGACGATAAGAACCTAGCTTTCTTACATTAAAAATGCCGCACACTGCCTATGACCACCCCCCAGATAAAACAATCGTCATTGTCAGTAATGTCTATCGGTAAGTAGCCCGCCTTGGCCGACACTAGGCTAGTTTTTTTACCTTCTAGCTTTAGTTTTTTTATCACCATTTCACCATAAACTGCCGCCACTACTAACTTTCCATTCACTGGCTTAACTGAGCGATCTACTACCAAAACGTCCCCAGAAAATACTCTAGCTCCTTCCATCGAGTCTCCCTCTACTTTTACAAAAAAAGTAGCGGTGGGATTATCGACCAATAGGTCGTTTATATCTAAAGATTTCTCTACCAAATCGTCCCCTGGAGCGGGGAAGCCGGCTGCCGGTCTAGACGCATAAAGTGGTGGTCTTAACTTAGATTTTGAAGTACTTTTTGCTTTAGCTATTACTTTGACACTAGTTTTTTCCATAATTAATTAATCATGACCCCTCCGGTCACTAAGTTGTGGACATAAAAGAGAGCCACCATGAGCAGGAGTAAAAATGATCCATAACCAACTTCGGCCAAACGACGATGTTTAACTCCTAGAATAATCGAGTACCACAGTGCAAACATGGTCAGAGAACCAATAATTAGGTAGAGGTATTGTAAAACTTTGTTCGGCCTAGTAGCTAACTTGGCTGAAAAAGAAGCTTCGCCACTTTCAATTCTTGAAAGGTTTGAGTAAGCGACTGGTGTCAGTCCTGAAGAAGTAGCGGCTGTACTGTAAAAAGAAGTAGCCTTGACTAAGTTTTGCTTTTCATTCACCTCGGGAATTACTTCTGTTTCAGTTATGGGATTCCCTTCCGTTACCGTAGTCTCAGAATCTAAGACCAGAACTAGTTCTTCATTTATTTTTATCTCATCTTGGTTTTCATTGGCTTCAGCAATCCCGGTAGTGACCGGAGCTTCCTCTGTGCCATCCTCAGCACCCAAAACTACTACAGCACTAGTTGTGGCTAAGTCTTCAGTGACAATAGTAGTAGTTTCAACTATGGCCAAGGGCTGGCTTTCTGGCTCGCGCACCACTGGCAATACTGCCGGCGTACCAAACAGCTGAACCACAAAGACCGTATTGTAACCTTGATATTTTCCCTTAGCGGTACCGATACCGATTTCCTGATAAGTATTATTTACTATATTGGCTCGGTGAGTTGGTGAATCCATCCAGGCTTCTACCACTTCATCTGAATCACTAAAATACACCGCCAGATTCTCTCCAGCATGAGCATAAACATACCCAACTTCACGAAACCAATGCCATGGAGTTATTCCCTTTGGGCTATCGTGTGAGAAGTATTCACCAGCAGCCATATCGGCCGCCTTTAAGTTGGCGGCCCTATCGAGCACAGCGCTGCGGACCAAAGGTCTAGCTGCCACTGCAGCCCTTTCATTATTGGTCAGATCGACCACTACCGCTGGTAAAATAGTCCCCACCAACCAATCCGAATCGAGCCACATTAAAGCCTGCGTATTGGCTAGGAGAAAAGAAAAGAATATAAGTAAACTCATGCCAGCCATAGCCCCACGCTGGAGCATGGTCGGTCTGAAATCATTTTCAACATGTGGAATCAAACCGTCTTTCAGGATTTTTTTCATTACCGGTTTATTATACAACAGAACGCCCCGGGCCGTAGGCCCGGGGCGTTCTGTTTTGTTTGTATGTCAAAACTTATTCAACTGTCGGAAATTCCTGGCTTCCAGGACACACTATATTGTTGATCTTCCAACGTGTAGTTTTATAGACATATCCAGTCGGTGCAGTTAAGCCCCATGGCGCCAAAACTTCGGCTGAGTATTTATCCTGAAATAGTCTTATATTTCTGTCAGTATTTTCATCAAAGACGCCTGTGGTTTCAGTTTCCCACCCTTGGGCTGTAAGGAAAGATTGCAATTTCATTACTTCCCAAGCATAAGTTTCACTACCAAGTTTCATAAAGTCATACAAGAACAGTGAGCAAGTCAAAGCCTCTTTAGAATCTTCTGCTTCTTCTGTAGCAGCACCTAATACCAAACCGCTCGCTGGTGCATTTCTGAAGCCAACCTTTGTCCCAGTAGTCTTGCCTCCAGTATTAGTATCCGGAGTCGGAGTTGGTTCTGGATCCACTGCTTCATCCTGTTGGTTACCGAAATCACAGGTATTTGACTCAGGTGTGGATTGGACTTCTGAAGCAAAGCTAAGGATTGGATTCCCTACATTACCAAAAACAAACTCACAAGCCAGCTCAACGTTAGGTTCAAAGATACTTACTTCATTTCGAATGATTCCAGTTTGAGTCCAACCGTCTTGCTGAATTTCATAAACACTCCACTCTCCGGCCTCAACTTCAAAAGAGTATGAGCCGTCTTCACTTGTAGTAGCCGTTAGAATTATGTCCCCTTTATTAGCTTCAATGACCCAACCAGCCAAAGTTGTCTCTTCTTCATATTTTCCGTCACCGTCAGCATCATTCCACTTTATTCCTTCAATTGTATAGGTATCCTCTCCGTAACCTCCAATGACAAAGTCACGAAAAGCGATTAAGTTAGTTTCATTTACTTGTTCCTGCGGATCAACAATAAAGCAATAGTTACCTGGTATAAATGAATTTGTATTGACAGTAGCTCCAAAGATGGCGTCATTAAAAGTTGACGGATTAGATAAATCATCTATGTTTCCGGCTACAGCATCAGTATAGTTATCGCAAGAACCGACTCGAATGGACCACAATATATCATCTTCTATTTCATCATCGTCCAAGAAGAAAGCTGTAAAATCGTAGATTCCAGATACGGTAGAAAAATCAAGTTCTGGTGCTGTAATAGTCAGTATAGGATCAATTTCTTTTAGATCACCTTCTACTATCACCATATTCAAAGACAGCACATTATTAACGGTATTCGAACTAACTCTCACAAACACTTCCAGCTCATCATCACTAGCTGCGACTAGAAAAGTTTTATTAATACTACCGATCTCATCAGTATCTGTTGGAGGCGTACTTGTGCTGTTTGATTCATTAACACCTAAAACAGTACCTAAAATATGATCACCATCAAGGTCTCGCCATCCATAAGTAAAAAAATCACCGTTATTTAGACTTTCAGCATCATAATCAAATGAAAAGATGATGTTTTCATAGCCAGTTACCGACAAAAGGCCAGAATTTAAGGCTGTGACATTATCGACAGTTACTGAACTATTGCTATAAAGTGTCACTGGAGCAGCTTGTGACACCATAGCAAAACCGACAAAAATAGTCAGAACTAGAAAATTAAAAAAAATACTCCTAAGTGATAAATTCATAATTATGTAAATGTTATTTTGAGTCCGAATTTGTTTATAAACCTCCCCTTTAATAGCACAAATAATACTATAAAATCTACAAATTACAACCCCTAGACGCTGAACGCAGACTTCAAAAGCAAAGGCTACTGCTTTTAGTTAAATTCAAGTATTGCCCTTGAAAAAGGTTATTTTTATGCTATAATCTTGAAAATGACTACCTTCCCTGTTCGGATCAATAAATACCTGGCCGATAACAAGATCGCTTCACGGCGTGAAGCTGATTTGTTGATTCAAAGCAAAAAAGTCCTAGTAAACGGTAAAATTGCTGTTATTGGACAGCAAATACAAGAATGTGACGATGTTTCCATTAAAGGCGCTACTAAGAAGTACGTATACTTAGCCTATTATAAAGGTCGCGGTATCATCACTCACTCCCCAGCGGCCGGGGAAGTCGATATCGCGACCAGACTACAAAAAGACTACGGTCTAAAAAACATTAATCCGGTCGGTCGTCTCGACAAGGACTCTGAAGGACTAATGATTCTTAGTAATGACGGACGTATCACGGGACCTTTATGTGACCCAGAAGCCAACCACGAAAAAGAGTACGAGGTTAATGTCGACAAAACCGTCAACCCCATGTTTTCCAAACTAATGTCGTCCGGAGTTGAGATTGAAGGCTATACCACCAAGCCTACTACTGTAAATCTATCTCCCAAAAATAATCGCCGTTTTACTCTGATTTTGACTGAAGGTAAAAAACACCAGATCAGACGAATGTGTGCAGCCCTTGGTTACCAAGTGCAGTCTCTAAAACGAAACCGAATTTCCAATATTAAACTTGAAAACCTCAAACCAAACCAATACCGCAAAATAAATGGCGATGAGCTAAAGCAATTTATGAAGGAATTGGGTTTAAGTAAGTAATTACTTTCTAAGGTACCAGACTAGAAATACAAAGCACCGGCGACCGAAGGTCGCCGGTGCTTTGTATATTGCTTGTTTTACACTTACGTTCCTCGCTTTCGGTCACCTTCCTTTAGCTTTGATTTACGTAGACGGACACTTTGTGGTGTCACTTCTAAATATTCATCGTCAGCCATGATTTCTAGACCAATTTCAATACTGACTACTCGTGGATTGATCAACATAATAGCCTCATCAGCTCCAGATGAACGCATGTTGGTTAGTTGCTTACCTTTAGTTGGGTTTACCGTCATCTCTTCCCCCTTACTAGTATTACCAATAACCATTCCCTCGTACACTTCAGCTCCCGCCGTAATATATAGCTGACCTCGGTCTTGGAGTCCAAACAATGAGAAGCCAAGAGCCTTTCCTTGCACCATAGACACCATAGAACCAACTTGTCGCTTTTTGATCGGTCCAGCGTAAGGTCTAAAGCCGATTACTCGTGAAGCCAAAATTCCTTCGCCCTTAGTATCAACGATAAATTGGTTTTTGTAGCCCAGTAGGCCTCTAGTTGGCCCTTCGAACAATAGTCGCACTTGGTTTTCGTGAGTGGTCATATTGGACATAATGAAAGCTCGATTTCCCAGACGTTCGATCACCGCTCCTTGGAACTCTGACGGAATATCAATAGTCACCTCTTCAAACGGTTCCATCTTCTTACCATCCTCTTCTTTAATAATTACTTGTGGCTGAGATACGGACAACTCATAACCTTCTCGACGCATGTTTTCAAGCAAAATAGCAATGTGCATTTCTCCACGACCTCGGACTTCATATGAATCTCCTTGCGAGAAGTCTACTTGTAGACCAACGTTAATTTCTAGCTCTTTCTCGAGTCTTTCTCGGATTTGGCGTGAAGTCACATACTTTCCTTCTCGTCCCGCAAACGGCGATGAGTTTGGCATGAATTGCAGGGCAATTGTTGGCTCATCTACCGCAATAGTTGGCAGCGGCTCTGAAGACTCGTCATCAGTCAAAGTATCTCCAATATTAATATCAGCAAAGCCAGCGATCATTACAATATCTCCAGCAAAAGCCTCGTTCGTTTCCAATTTTTGCACACCCTTAAAAGTTGAAAGCTTTACTACCTTTCCTTTATTTATTTCAGTCGCTCCTTCGTGCTTTACAAACAAAGCTTGGTTTGACTTGATTGAACCTTCGTAGATTCGAGCTACTGCCAAACGTCCGAGGAAATTGTCGTAACCTAGGTTGAACACTTGAGCTCGCAATTTTTCTCCTGGTACAAATACTCGAGCTGGAGGGACTTTTTCCAAAATAACATCAAGTAGTGGTGACAGATCTTTCATTTCGTCAGTCATTTTGATCTTAGCCATACCTTCTCGTCCAATGGCATACACCACAGTAAAGTCTGCTTGCTCGTCGTTACAGCCAAGTTCCAAGAAAAGCTCTAGTACTTGTTCTTCAGTTCGAGCTGGATCAGCGGCGGGCTTATCAATCTTGTTGATCACTACAATTGGCTTGAGACCAAGCTCTAGTGACTTCTTCAACACAAAGCGTGTCTGAGGCATTGGCCCTTCTTGAGCATCTACCACCAAAAGCACTGAGTCGATAGAACGAAGAACTCGCTCCACCTCAGAACCAAAGTCGGCGTGACCAGGAGTATCAACAATGTTGATCTTAGTGTCCTTGTACTCTACTGAGGTGTTTTTAGCATAAATAGTAATACCCCGCTCTTGTTCAAGAGCGTTATTATCCATTGAAGCGTTACCGTCACGAGCACCAGTTTGTTCCATTAGAGCATCAGTAAGAGTGGTCTTACCATGGTCCACGTGTGCAATAATAGCAATGTTACGAATTTCCTTTGACATACTTTGTATTTTAATAAATTAATAAACCTCGCTCATATAAATGAGAAAGGCGCGCGTAGAATAACTGGCGCGCCAGAGATGCGAGGGTATAATACCTATAAAAGGTCTTTCTGTCTAGCCTTTTTAAGCAGAAGAAGACGCTCTCACAGCCTAAGTGACTCTTCGTTTCGCTTATAGCCCCAATATCCGCCCTACACAAAGCGCCACTTAAGCGGTGAGAGACTAGGTTGATTTTATCAACACCAACTTATCCTTTCTAGACAAATTCTTAATCTCCGCTTCCCTTTTCTGGGCCTCGCTCCGGTTGGTTATCGCTTCTTTATAGACCAAAACCACTGGTCGCCGGCCTTTAGTGTACTTGGCTCCGGCAGGACTCTCGTTGTGAGCCAGTACCCGTTTGTCTAAATCGTTGGTTACACCCGTATATAGAGACTTATCTTTGCAGCGTAGTATATATACAAACCAAGCTTTATCCATAATTACTTCTGGTTTGAAAATCTAGCTCTCAGTTCGTCCTTATAGCGGCGAGTAAAGAAGAATAACCCGAGTAAAACAATAATCCCTACTGGGTAGAAGACAAAAGACGATTTCAATAAAGAAAAGATCGAATAATCAAAAAAACTCTGAATCTGTCTTACGCCACCAACAGTTTTAAAATAGCCTACCTCGGGGTCATCTTGACCGATAGTTAGCATGTATTTACCTTCATTGTCCGGAGTACTGACCTCGACACGATAAACTCCAGAGCCTATAGGAGCCGTAAAAGAATCAGTTTGCAGTAAACTAATACCGAGGACACTGTCTTTGGTCCTTACCCAATTGGCTTCATCTGATCTCAACCGACCAATCTCAGCCACACCACCATTTTTATCATTCTCTCGGACTACAATCACTGAAAATGGTACGATTTCTTCGTTGTCGGCTTGAGACAAACTCAAATACAATTCTTCATCCTGACCTAAGGTAAACTCATACATTTGCGGATAGCCGCTCAATTCACCTAAGTATTCGGCTTTCAGACCGACCTTGCTATCTGCAGTAAATATTTCGTACGGTATCTCAGTAGTGTTTAGACTCGGATTATAAGCCTGAGCATTTATAGCGCTAAAGAAGAAAAATATACTGAAAAAATAAATGTAGCGCATGTTGTGTATATCATAACAAATCATAGAGGCGCCCTAAAGGGCGCCTCTATGATTTCCCTAAAACTTGACCGTCGTAAAATAATTCCACAGGTCAACTAAAGACAGCCAAGCCTGACCGTTATAGTCAATCTGGTTTTGACAGGTATCCAAGGTGTAATTAACTAAATCAACAGATACTTGGTAGCGGTAATTATTAGCTTCAGGTCCATAGCGACAATTTGATGTAGGTAGCGGTTGTGATTGTTGGTTTAAAATACCCGCGGTTAGATTCTTTTTTAGCTGTTGGTTCACTTTCCTCGGAATACTGCCTTCTTTAATCAAAGGTTCATTGTCTCCATTTTCCAAAATAGCGCGATACTTTCCATTCTCTAAGACCTGGAAAGACAAGCACTGATCAAGAACGTCGCAGGCTCCATAACCCTCTCCCGTAATCACAAACTGAGTGTAAGCATCGTCAGTTGTGACTTCAGGCAATTTAAAAGTAGTCGAGAAGCCGTAAATAAACAGATAAGCTCCCGCCACCAACCCCATCAGGAAGGTAATAATAATGCTCGATATCTCTTGCTTAGACATATCGAGCATTATACTACCTCGGAGCAATTTAGAAAGAATCTTATTGGACTATCTCTTGTTATAGATTTCCAATAATCACTTTTGTCATAATTAAATTTAATGTTGTTTATTAAGGTAAATTGATCTTTTATTTTGAGACAAGGTCACTTACTTATTCTCTATGACGCCGAACAAAATAAAATCTTACAAAAAAAACCGTCCCCCCAAGTTGGGAGACGGAGTGGCCGGCAAGGCTGGAAAATCAGTTCTTGTCACGTTTGAACACGAACGGGACTTGTGCTTTATCCCATTTGTTCCCAGGCTGAAGACGACACCAGACCCCATCTGGATATTCGTCATCAATCCTAAGAAAATATTTTCCAGTGAATGCCGAAGTATTTAGTACCCGGAAAAGCAGCTGTAATACTTGCGTTGGTTGACCCATGTATGGGATCGCTCCAAGCTCAGTTACCTCTGCCTTAACCCCAGACGTCCAAGTCGGCACATCTGAAAAGCGAGTGACAAACACACTTTCACCAACCCGAAAAGGACGAACTTTTTCACTCAAGTCAGTCACGATGCATACCTTACGTTACGGACAACCCACTTTATAACATTTATACAGAATATGTAAATAGCTAGCTAGTTAGTTTTTAACCTTTCTTAAGCTTCTAGTCCCATGTTTAATAATCCAGGCAGTTTCTAGTGTAACTTCCCCATTTCCCATTCTTTTATGATCTCTTCAGCTTTGTCTTTATTAAATCGATATAGGTCATTTAGATTATTGCCGACACTTTTTTGCACAAACTTAGACTTGTCGGATTTTAGGTTAGTCAAAATCTTTTTATAAGTGGCAAACTCGTCTAAACAAACAATGCTTTTCTTAGCCCAGGGCAAATGTATGCGTGCGCTTTCTGCAGCTAGACGTCTTACATGAACATTTTCGTCCCGGCTCCATTTTAAAATTATCTTCATAGTAGCTTTGGGTTTCATTTCCAAAAGTGGACGGATAGCAAACTCCCCTGTAAAGCGTTTGGTTAGTTCATAGATGAATACAATCGAAACTTCGAAGTCCTTAGTTCCATTTATTTCAACATACCGTCCTATAGGCCAAAGCCAATAGCCATGGGTAAACATTCCCGTTTCAGTTGATAGTTCTGGACCAAGAATCTTAGTCAATACTTTAAGGTTTTTACTGTAGTTGCTACCCATCACCTCTCCGAGAGCCGAGGCAAACACGTCCTGACGCTCTAGAAACTCTTTCCCTTTTATTCCCTGCTTGATTAAGGAAACAAATTCTTCCACAGCAAAAGACGGCGCGACAGAAGCAATCTTCGCACCCAAGAGTCTCGCCGTCTTTCCGTCAAAATAATCCTTAAATTTCTTGGTCATACTGAATATTATACAAAATCTCAAGAGTAGAATCTATTCCATTATTCTGTTGTCGTTCCGTCAAAGTGTTCTTCGGTTTGCTCGGCTTTTGTTTTGTGAATAGTTTGATCTTTATGATGAGCTGGAGAATAGATTGTGTACATTCGTAAAGCTTCAGAAACAGAGACGTTTATGACATTGTGTCTTGCTCCCGCTGGCACTATCACCGCGTCACCATCTTTCACCTCATATTCAGTTTCGTCTATTACAACCTTACCTACTCCTGATTCAAAACGAAAAAACTGATCGGTATTAGCGTGAACTTCAAGCCCAATCTCTTCTCTAGGTAGAAGTGTCATTAGGACTAATTGACTATGTTCTCCGGTATACAGTACTTTTCTAAAATTTTCGTTAGCAACTGTCTCAGCTTCGATAGCTACTTTAAAACCTTTTTTCATAGATATTTTAGTATTACCTTTAGACATTATTATCCTACTGGTAAGTATAGCAAAATTAGGGAGAGTTGAATTATTTTGGTGGTTTTAGGTAAATTTAGGTCTAATACAACTAAATAGATGCTAATCCCTTCCACTAAGCAACTCCTCAATTACTTTATATCGCCTCTCTTTCTTTAAACCATGATGAAGTTTCACCTTATCTTTTAAAT